>Ga0209147_100072_pt1 | contig 209692 bp, 169 predicted proteins | sample AraplaCol_mLB_r2_FD_184278 | JGI IMG/M metagenome (GOLD analysis project Ga0209147, IMG submission 184278) | Arabidopsis root microbial communities from North Carolina, USA - plate scrape CL_Col_mLB_r2 (SPAdes) (version 2) | ecosystem: Host-associated > Plants > Roots > Endosphere | place: USA...
CACAGGGCTCTCGGTGAAGTGCCGCCTGCCGAATACGTCCGTCAGTTGGGCCTGCAGGCCCAACTGACGGACCAACAGAACGCCGAAGACTAACATTGCCTTTGGCACTGAAAACCGGGACCGTTCACCGAGGCCATTCCCCAAGATTGAAATGGCCCGAAGGAATCAGGCAGGTCAGGTCGACATCCGCACGTGTTGAGACTAGGCCGATTTATTGATCGAAAATCAAAAATGATTCGTTCCGACTTATGGTTATCAACGGAACGAAGTCACACTATCGTAGCGGCTTACGATTAGTGCTCGACTCGCTTCCCATGAAGACCACACTAGACGAAATGCTCGCGTTCTTAACGATCGCAGACACCGGTTCGCTGACAGGTGCAGCGGACCGGTTGCATCAGCCGACCTCCGTGATGAGCCGAATCCTGCGGCGCCTGGAAGACAAACTCGACACAACGCTGATCAGGCGCACGACACGCCGGCTGGAACTCACGGAAGAGGGCAACGTCTTCCTCGACTATGCGCGAGACATTATTGCGTCGGTCGAGTTTGCCGAAGACCAGATCGCCCGGCAGCGCGAAACGCCGGCGGGCCGTCTGCGGATTAATGCTGCGATGCCGTTCATGCAGCACGTGATCGCGCCGATGATGCCGGGGTTTCGCGAAGCCTATCCGGCGATCGAGGCCGAGCTTCATACGAGCGACGAGATCATCGACTTGCTCGAACAACGCACCGATGTCGCGATCCGGATCGGTGAGTTGCGCGACTCGACACTGCACGCGCGCAAGCTCGGCAGCAGCAGGCTACGTATTCTTGCCAGCCCGGCCTATCTGGAGAGGGCAAGGACACCCGAGAGCGTGGACGATCTTGCGACCCATACGCTGCTTGGCTTCGTCCAGCCGGAGACGCTGAACCACTGGCCGTTGCGTACTGCGGCCGGCGATGGGTACCGGGTACAGCCTGCGCTGCAGGCATCGAGCGGCGAGACGCTGCTGACGCTCGCGCTCAATGGCGCCGGCATCGTGTGCCTGGCGGATTTCATGACGGGTACGCATCGCCGCGACGGCAGTCTGGTCGAACTGCTCGTTGACGATACCACCGAATTTCGCCAGCCGATTCATGCGGTCTACTATCGCAACGCGACGCTGTCGTCACGCATTGTCAGCTTTCTTGACTACGTCGGTGCACAGCTGAAGGAAAGCGGCGACATCGACTGAGCGAAGTCGGTGAACGGCGGGTCATGCCGCAGCGTAAGGGCGGCCTGTTCGATCGGTATCGGACAGGCCGCCCTTTTTCCATCGACCGATCCGCCGCCTCGACCGAATTCCGGGAGCAGTGTCTACTGCCCCAGCGCACTCATCAGCCTGACGTGGCTGAGCACTTCGTCGGTCCGTGCCTGCGCGAGTGAGTCTTCGGCCGCGAGCAGCGAACGCTGCACTTCCAGCGTATCGATGAACGCCGATTCGCCGCTGTGCCACGACTGGTTGATCTGCGTATAGGCGCCGCGCGCATTCGCCACCGCGCGTTCGAGACGCTCGGTGCGACTGTGATCGCGGGCAGTCGCCGCTACCGACGTCTCGACATCGCTGACCGCCGTCAGCACTGTCGCGCGATATGCGGCGAGCGCCTGATCCGCCTGCGCACGGCGTAACGCGACGACGCTGCGCCGCCGCCCGCCGTCGAACAGCGGTGCGCTCGCGCCGGCGCCTGCCATCCACGCCAGCGACCGCGCGAGTGTGGCACCGGAGAAGCCGTCGATCGCCGCGCCGATCACGCCGATCAGTTGCAGGTGCGGCTTCAGGTCGGCCTCGGCCACGCCGATTCGCGCATAGGCCGCGACGACGCGTGCCTCGGCGGCGCGGACGTCCGGCCGTCGGCGCAGCAGGTCGGCCGGCGTGCCGATGCCCGGCGTGGAGGCCGTCCACACCGGCCCTGGCGCGGGCGGGTCGAGTTGCGCGTAGATGTCCTGCGGCGTCGACGCAGCGATGATCGACAGCCGATGAATCGCGGTCTGCCGCTGCAGTTGCAGCGCGGGTAGTTCGGCCAGCGTCGTCTCCGTCTGCGCGGCGGCGCGGTCGACGTCGGCGACCGGCACGACACCCGCATCGAACAGACGCCGCGTCGATTCCTCGGTACCGCGCTGGCTCAAAGCGTTGGCCTCGACCAGTGCGAGCCGCTGTTCGAGTCCGCGTACCGTCACATAGGTGCGCACGGTTTCGTCGATCGTTGCGATCCGCACGGCCGCCGCATCGTTTTGTGCGGACGCCATGTCCGCGTCGGCAGCCGAGACGCCCTGGCGGATGCGGCCGAAGATGTCGATTTCCCATGCGAGGCTCGCGTTCAGGTCGAACGCGTTGCCCGTCGTCGGCGTATCGGTCGGGAACGCCTGCGACGCGGACAGCCGCTGGCGGCCGGCGCTCGCATTCAGGTCGAGCGACGGGAACCACTGCGACGCCGCGCCGATCCGCACCGCGCGTGCCGCGTCGATGCGCGCGACTGCGGCCTTCAGGTCAAGGTTGTTCGCGAGTGCCGTGTCGACCAGCCGGTCGAGAATCGGATCGTGAAAGCCGTGCCACCACGCACCGGTGTCGGCGGCCGGGCCGCTGGCCGCGAGGTCGGCATTCGCATAGGTCGCGGCCAGCGGTGGCGGCGAAACGGTGGCGACCGGGGCGCTCGTGCACGCAGTCAGGACGGCCGCCGCGGACAGCGCGGCCACGAGTCGAGCGAATTTCATTGCACCACCTCCGTCGCGACGGCCGCGACAGCGGTCTTGCGCATCGCGAGCCGGCGAACCATCACATAGAAGACGGGCGTAAACAGCAGCCCGAAGAACGTCACGCCGATCATCCCGAAGAACACGGCCGCACCGACCGCCTGGCGCATTTCCGCGCCGGCGCCCTCGGAAATCACGAGCGGCAGCACGCCGAGAATGAACGCGAGCGACGTCATCACGATCGGGCGCAGCCGCTGCACGCACGCTTCGACGACGGCCTCGACCAGTTCGATGCCGTCGGCTTCCAGCTGCCGCGCGACCTCGACGATCAGGATCGCGTTCTTCGCGGCGAGCCCGACCAGCACGATGAAGCCGATCTGCGTGAGGATATTCACGTCCTGGCCGAGCGCGCGCACGCCGAGCGATGCGGCGAGCAGGCACATCGGCACGATCAGCAGGATCGAGACGGGCAGGCTCCAGCTGCCGTACTGCGCGGCGAGCACCAGATACACGAGCAGCACGCACAGCGGGAACACGAGCAGCCCCGTGTTGCCGGCGGTGGTCTGCTGGTACGAGAGATCGGTCCATTCGAACGAGATGCCGGGCGGCAGCACCTGCTTCGCGAGCGTTTCCATCGTCTTGATCGCGAAGCCGGAGCCCAGGCCCGGCGTGGTGTCGCCGTTGATTTCGGTGGCCGGATACAGGTTGTAGCGCGGTGCGCGATCGACGCCGAGCGTGTCGTCGATGCGCGTGACGCTGCCGATCGGCACCATTTCGCCGTCGCGGTTGCGTACCTTCAGCCGCGCGAGATCGGACGCTTCGACGCGGAACGGCAGGTCGGCCTGCGCGGTCACGCGGTAGGTGCGCCCGACGATGTTGAAGTCGTTGATGTAGGTCGAGCCGAAGTAAGTTTCGACCGCATCGTTGATTTCCTGGCTGGGCACGCCGAGCATCTCGGCCTTCTCGCGGTCGAGTTCGACATGCACCTGCGGGCTCGTCGCGGAGTAGGGCGTATAGACGCCGACCATGCCGGGCGTGCGGTTTGCGGCGGCCACCAGATCCCGCGTCGCCTTCGCGAGCGCGGCGGTGCCGAGGCCGTTGCGGTCTTCCAGCCGCATCGCGAAGCCGCCCGTGCTGCCGAGGCCTTGCACCGGCGGTGGCATCGCGACGACGATCGACGCTTCCGTGACGCGCGCCAGCCGTTGACGCATCTCGGCTGCAATCTTCTCGATCGTCAGGCCCTGCTTCTTGCGCTCCGGCCACGGCTTGAACACCGGGAACAGGCCGGCGCTGTTCGCCGAATTCGTACCGGTCGCCGCATTGACGCCGGAAAACACCGGCACGCGGGCGACACCGGGCACCGACAGCGCGATGTCCTCGATCTTGCGCGCGACCGCGCTCGTGCGTTCGAGCGTCGCGCCGTCAGGCATCCGCACGAGTACAACGAGGTAGCCGCGATCCTGCGCCGGAATGAAGCCCTTTGGGATCGATACGAGCAGATAGCCGGTCGCGGCGATCAGCACGACGTACATTGCGGCCATCGCGGGGATAATCCGCACAACTTTCCGGACCAGCCTGCCATACGCGTCGGACAGGCGCTGGAACACGCGGTTGAATGCGTTCGCGAAGCGCTGCACGACACGCATCGCAGGCGCGAACAACGCGGCAACCCGCGACACGGGCGCGGCGGCATCGGGTTCGTCGGCATGCGCTTTCAGGATCATCGCCGACAGCGCGGGCGCGAGCGTCACCGACGTGAAGAACGAAATCGCGGTCGACACGGCGATCGTCACGCCGAACTGGCGGAAGAACTGGCCCGAGATGCCCGGAATGAACGAAGTCGGCACGAACACCGCGCAAAGCACGAGCGTAATCGCGAACAGCGCGCCGCCGACTTCCTTCATCGTCAACAATGTCGCGTCGAGCGGCCCTGCACCGGTCGACAAGTGCCGCTCGACGTTCTCGACCACGACGATCGCATTGTCGACGACGATCCCCACCGCGAGCACGAGGCCGAACAGCGTCAGGTTGTTGATCGAGTATCCGAGCACGGCCATCGCCGCGAACGTGCCGACGAGCGACACGGGAATCGACAGGATCGGGATGATCGACGGCCGCCAGCCCTGCAGGAACAGCAGCACGACGAACACGACGAGCACGACCGCCTCGTAGATGGTCTTGACGAGTTCGTGGATGCTGTCGCCGATGAACGCGGTCGGGTTGTAGCCGATGTTGTAGACGATGCCTTTCGGGAAATCCTGGCTCAGCTCGGCCATCTTCTTCTCGACCGCAGCCATCGTCGCGACCGCATTGGCGCCGGGCTGCTGCAGCACCTGCAGCGCGATCGTCGGGTGGCGCAGCATGTAGCTGTCGGTCGCATAGGCGAGTGCGCCCACTTCGATGCGCGCGACGTCCTTCAGCCGCACGAGCCGCCCGTCCTTGCCCTGCTTCACGACGATGTCGCTGAAATCCTCAGGGCGCTTGAGCCGCCCTTCGAAGATCAGGTTCGGCTGGAAGGCCTGGTTCGTGATAGGCGCCTGCGCGACCACGCCGCCCGCGAGCTGCGTGTTTTGCGCGCGCACCGCGGCGATCAGGTCGCTCGGGCTCAGGCCGAACGACGCGACGCGCTCGGGATCGAGCCAGATGCGCATCGAGTATTCGCGCGCGCCGAGCGGGTTGATGTCGCCGACGCCTTCGATCCGCTTGAGCACGTCCGCGACGTTGCGGATCGCGTAGTTCGATACGTACAGTGGGTCGTAACGCTGGTCGGGCGAGTACAGGAAGATCGTGCCGAGCTGCGTCGGCGACGATTTGCGCACGGACACGCCGCTGCGCTGCACAGGCTCGGGCAGGCGCGGCGTCGCGAGCGCGACGCGGTTCTGCACGAGCACCTGGGCCTTGTCGACATCGGTGCCCGGCTTGAACGTCACGGTGATGTTCAGGCTGCCGTCCGACGTCGCCTGGCTGTACATGTACAGCATGTCTTCCACGCCGTTGACTTCCAGTTCGATCGGCGTCGACACCGTCTGGGATACCGTTTCCGCGGAGGCGCCCGGATAGGTCGCCTGAATCACGACAGTGGGCGGCGCGATGTCCGGATACTCGGACACCGCGAGCGAGAAATAGGCCAACGCGCCGGCGATCGTCAGCACGATCGACAGGACGATCGCGAGCACCGGCTGCTGCACGGACAGGCGGCCGAGGTTCATTGCGCGCTCCCTGTCGTAACGGTTGCAGGGCCGGCGGCATCGGCCGTCGCGATCGCGCGCGGAACGACCTTGACCTTGTCGCCGGCCTGCACGCGCTGGAAGCCGTCGACGATCACGCGGTCGCCCGCATTCAGCCCTGCGTCGATCTCGCGCAGGTTGCCGTACAGGCGGCCGGGCGTCACCGGGCGGATCGCGACGACGCCGTTCGCGCCGACGAAATACAGCACGCGGCGTGTCGCGTCGGTTGCGACGGCCGAATCGGGAACGAGCAGCGCGTGATGCGCGACGCGGCTCGACAGAGACACGCGGCCGAACTGACCGGGGCTCAGGCGCCGGTCAGGATTCGCGACGCGCGCGCGCTGCCGCAACGTGCCTGTCGAGTTGTCGAGGCGGTTGTCGACGAAATCCATCGTGCCCGTCAGCGATGGCTGCGCATCGCCAGGAAGCGCGATCGCAACCTGCCGCGACGACGCGTTGCCGCCGCTTTTTTGCGCTTCGCGCGTATAACGCAGGTAGCTTTCCTCGTCGACGTCGAAGTAGATGTCGATCGGATCCTGCGACACGATCGTCGTCAGCACGGTCGCATCGCTGTCGCCGCCTTTCACGAGATTGCCCTCGCTCACGAGCTTGCGGCTGATGCGGCCGGACATCGGTGCGACGATGCGCGTGAACGACAGGTCGAGCCGCGCGCGTTCGAGCGCGCCTTGCGCGCTCGTCACCTCGGCCTGTGCGCTTTGCACGGCCTGTCTGCGCTGGTCGTAGAGGCTCTGCGCGATGGTGTCGGTCTTGATCAGGATGCTCGCGCGCTCGAAATCCTGTCGGCTCAGCTTCAGTTGCGACTGCGCGCGTTCGAGCGTGCCCTGTGCAGCGGTGACGGCCGCCTGGTACGGGCGCGGATCGATGACGAACAGCAAGTCGCCTTTACGGACGGTCGCGCCGTCCTGGAATGCGACCTTGTCGAGATAGCCGCTCACGCGCGGGCGCACGTCGACCGTGTCGACGGCTTCGAAGCGGCCCGTATAGACGTCGACATCGTTGACGTCGCGGGCGACGGGCGGGCTGACGATCACGCTCGGCGTCGCGGCCGGTGCGGTGTCGTCCGACTTGCAGCCGGACAACGCGAGCAGCGCGGCCAGCGGAACGGCGGCCAGCACGGCCGGTAGCGCGATGCGCTTCAATCCTGGACAGTGGTTCATGTGCGTGCGAAGTATCGAGTGAGGCGCATCGCGCCGGATGGTGCGCAGTATCGTGCGCGGCGCACGGCGGATAAACAGATGAAGCGGCATAAGAACTTGTACTGCGCAGTCACGAATCGCCGCGCGGGGCGACGATGCGCGAGCCGGTTGTGCAGGATGGCGGGACAGGCGGGAAGTTCGGTGACGACGCGCGGCCCGAATGCCTGTTCAGGCGGTTCGGGCCGGCAATACGGAGGGACGGGGCAAGCGTATGCGCGTGTCGAGAGGCCGGCTCTCTAGCGCGTCGATGCGAATCAATGGCCGCGATAGATCGAGTCGCGGCCGTTGACCATCACCGCGCGGCCGGATTCGCTGGTGGAGCGGCCTTCGCTGCCGTAGCCGGTCGTCGCGGCGGCCGGTGTGGTGTGCGGCGCATCCTGCGCGACGGTGTTTTCGCGGACACGCTTTTCCGCAGCGAGGATCGCCGCCGGATACTGGTTGTGATCCATCGCCGGACGATAGCCGGCGGCGACGAGTTGCCCTAGTTCGGCCTTCACTTCCGCACGGGTTGGTTGACGGTCGGCCTGTTGCGCGAAAGCGAGGGCCGGGACGAAAAGAATCAGCGAGGCAATGGTACGAGAGCGGAACGATTTCATGACAGGAACCTGTATTGGTTGAGAGGGCCGCAGCGACCTTGGTGTCGCTGCGGTGATGCCAATATAGGACGGGTGCCGTCGATGAAAAACGGCAGATCGACAAATTGACTTTTGATCTTATGTCATGAGTCGGGCATCAGGTTTCACATGTGCCTCCCTGGATTCTTGGGCTGTGCCTTGTTTAATCGACTGGCCGTTTGGAACCGCATCCAGGCTCATTCAATATCGTCCAGCTTTACTCCGGTGTTGTTCTTCCATGTCAGCACGGCGCAACTCGCGACTACCGCCACCACGATGAGATAGACATTGAATAGCTGCCCCTTGTCGATGGAATACAGCCATGCATTCAGATATGAGGCGGTGCCGCCGAAGAATGCGACCGCCAGTGAAATGAAAAAGCCGAAGAGACGGGTGCGGTAGCGTGTCGGCACTTGTTCCGAAATGGCCGCAGGCTTGCTCCCGGTGATAAATGCAACGAGCACGAGCCCGACCGACTGCGTGACGAGCAACGTCCACGGCTCGCTGGAAATCAGGCTCCAGAGCGGAAAGATGGTGATCGAGATGCCGAGCAGCGAGATGAGCGTCGTAACCTTGCGTCCGGTGAAATCGGAAAGGCGACCAATGAGCGGAAGCGCGATCAGATAGATCACCTGGGCAATGCAACTCATTGTGAACGCGCGGTGCGCATCCATGTGCTTGACACTGATTGCGTAGATCGCTGCGGACGTTACCCACGTATAGTAGGTAAGCGTCGAACCGGCCTCGTACACGAACAGCTTCAAGCCTTCGCGCACGACCTTGGCCCGCGGCCACGGCTTGTGACGAGCCTGGGTCGAGGCGTCAACGATGACGCTTTCCACCATATTGCGGCGCAGCCATAGCGCGAATATCGCGAGAAACCCGCCCGACGCGAACGGCACCCGCCATCCCCAGTTCTGCATGGCGTCCGGTGAAAGGAACGCCGTGAGCGACGCAAGAAAAAAAGTGGCAATCAGCGAGCCGGCGCCGACCGACATGAACACGGCACTCGACCACAAACCACGCTGCGCGGGTGGAGCGATTTCGGCAACGTAGGCATAGGACGCCGTTGTTTCGCCGCCGTGCGCCGCACCCTGCACGAGGCGCGCCACCAGCAATGCGGCCGAGGCCCAGCTGCCGATTGCGTCATATGGCGGGATGATCGCGATCAGAAGGCTCGCAAACGCCATGAGGAGCATCGTACTCAGGAGTACCGAGCGGCGTCCGATGCGGTTGGCGATCGCGCCGAATACTATGCCACCCAACGGGCGGGCGAAGAAGCCTGCAGCGAATACGGCCAGCGTACCGAGCAGCGACGATGTCTTGTTCGTATTGTCGAACAGCGCGCCGGCAATATAAACCGATGCAACCGTATAGACCGTCCAGTCGAACCATTCGAGCAAATTGCCGAGACTGGACGCGATCAGGGATCGCCGATGAGATGAAGGTTGCGACGCGGCACGTCGCGACGACGAGGAAAGATGAGAAAGGTAAGTCATGAAGTCTCCGATTTTTTGTCGCGGGACATGCTTTCGCGCCCGGTTCGCGCAACCTGAGGGCTCAGGCAATAGCGTGGTCGATGGCTTCCATCGCCGCGACGATGTCCTCGGTGCCGAGCGTGCGCTCGAAATGTGCCGAATAGGGCGCTTGTAACGTGAAGCGGGCGACAGTCTCGTAGTGCTCCCGAGTGACGACACCAGCGCCCAGGTCGCTCAAGCGGACCGGCAGGCCAATGCGCGCATAGAGGCCGATCATGTCGCGCATGAAATCGGGGGCTCGACGTTCGAGATGGAGTTGAACGAGCAGCGCGTACGCGACCTGCAAGCCGTGTGGTGCCCGCGCCGACGTTTCGAGCCGGGACAGGCCACGCGTCATCGAATGAGCGATCGAGAGCCCCGCGCTTTCGAAGCCCAGGCCGCTCATCAGAATGACGGCTTCGACGAGCCGGTCGAATGCCGGAGCAGTGCGGCCGTGCTGGAGCTCGGCCAGCGCCGTCTCCGCATGGGCCTGGATGATCGAAAAGCACTCGCGCGCGAGCACGTACGCCGAATAGGACGGCCTCGCGCCGAACATGTTTTTGCCGCCGCTTTGCAGGCACTGCTCTGCTTCGAAGTATTTGCTGATCGCGTCACCGATCCCAGCAAGCAGGAAATGCGTCGGCGCCTGGGCGATCAACGTGGTGTCGACCAGCACATACGTGGCGCTGCGCGGCAAGTGCCTGACCGCCGCGAGTTGATGATCGTCGTCGTACACCACATAGTTTTTTGACGTGGGGGAGTCGTTCGATGCAACGGTGGGCACGGTGATCAACGCGCAATGAGCAGCATCGACGAGCGCCTTGCCGGCGTCGAGTGTCTTGCCGCCGCCGATCGCAACAACGACGCCATAGTCGAACGATTGCGCGGCATGCTCGAGCTCGCGGACTTTGCGATCCGTGAGTTCACCGCTGAACGCCAGCCAGCGCACGTCGATTTCGTGCGCGGCGCACGAGGCCGCGATTCGCGAGCCGAACTGCTCTTTCACGAAGCTGTCGCAAAGGACAAGCGCGCGCTCCGAGCAGTCGCGAATGTATTGACCGATATCGCCAAGGAGTCCATCGCCCTGGATGTATCGGCCCGGAGAGCCAAAAATAAGTGCAGTCATGATTTCGAGTGACAGGTGGAGAACGTTCGGTACGGGGTCTTGAACAGATACATCACGTCCGATGCGTCAGTGATCGGGATGAAATACGCGCGCCCGCGTCACCGGTCGATCTGCTGGCACGGGCCGCGTGTTCGGGCAGCGAGCTCGCTGAGACGTTGGGTGACAAAGATGCCGGCCTCAGGCCTGCGGATTCACGTTGGGGAGCAGGAATTCGACAAAGTGATCGAGCTGCGACGTAACCATGTGTTCGCCACGGTGAGTGCGAGCGCCACGCGCTTCGGCTTCTGTCAGAAGCCGCGTGACCGCGGGCTGCATGACCACCTCGGCGACGACCATTGCAGGCGTCAGCTTCGACGTGTCGCACGGCAGCGCGTCGTCAGGTTTTAGCCCGAGCGACGTTGCGTTGATCACGATGTCGTGATTGCCCGGTTCGTCGCTGCCGGCTCTTACCTCACAGTTCGGCACCGCCTTTCCGACGAGTGCCGCCAGGTCGTGTGCTTTTTCCGGACTGCGGTTGGCGATCGTCAGCCGTGCAATGCCCGCGCGCGCCAGTGCCAACGCAAGGGCAGTCGCCGCTCCGCCGGCGCCTAGCAGAAGCACGTGCTTGCCCGCGAGCGCGATGCCCTCGCGCAGCATGCCGGCGACAAAACCGGAACCGTCATACATTCGCCCCGTATAACTGCCGCTCGCGTTGCGGCGGACCGCGTTCACGACGCCGAGCAACGATGCGTCGCCTTCGAGCTCGTCGCACAGTTCTGCCGCCGCCTGTTTGTGCGGAATGGTGAGCACGACACCGGCCAGATTGGCGATGTGCCGCAATCCGTCCCACGCCTGCGTCAGATGCTCGGGACGCACGGCCCACGGAACCATGATCGCGTTGATGTTCTTCCTGGCGCAAAGGGCATTGAACAGGGTGGGCGTCCGGACGTGAGCGGCCGGCCACGCCATCAAGACAATTACCTGTGTTTCGCCATTGACCGCGGGCGAGGAGGGTGGAGTGGTCAGCATGCGTGTCTCCGTGTTGTTTGAAAATATATGATGCATCATGTGATGGCGATACGGCAAGGTCAATTTGCGGACCGCGATTCATGATGGCCGAAATGCCACGCGTACACAGCGACAGCAGACGCAGTGGCGCGTCGATCATTGCGCCAATAAGATATATGATGCATCATGTGCGAAACGAAGGCGAGATGCCGGATCTTGCCGCGCTCGCCTCGTTCCTTTCAGGTTCCAACAGGAGACACTATGTCGACATCATTGCAGGAGAGCGATCAGGCGCTTTCCAGGGAGACTCTCGCGCAGTTGCGCGAGAAGGCGCAATTCGTCCGCCTCGAGACGATTCGTCTGATAGAAATCGCGAAGACGGGACACTACACGTCGGTGTTTTCCGCAGCCGAAATCTTTGCTGCGCTTTACTACGACGTCATGGCGCTTCGTGCCGGCAATCCGCAATGGAAGGATCGCGACCGGTTCACGATGGGCAAGGGGCACGCGGCCGTCGGACTTTTTCCCATTCTTGCGGACTACGGTTTCATCGACCGGGAGACGCTCGATGGCTACACCCGTCTCGGCAATCCGCTCGGCGATCATCCGGACATGACCAAGGTTCCGGGCATCGATTTCAGCTCGGGGTCGATCGGCCACGCGCTGTCGAACGGTGCCGGCATGGCCAAGGCGGCGCAGATGGCAGGCAGCCCCTTCAAGGTTTTCACGTTGCTGGGTGACGGCGAAATGCAGGAAGGGCAGGTATGGGAGGCCGCGCTGTTCGCCGCGCATCACCGCCTCTCGAACCTCATCGCGATTGTCGATCGCAACGGCTATCAACTCGACGGCAAGGTCGACGACGTCATCGGCATCGAATCGCTTGCGGAGAAGTGGCGCGCCTTCGGCTGGGAGACGCATGAAGTAGACGGCCACGATCTGACTGCCCTCGTGCCGCTGCTGCGTCGTGTGAAGGCCGACCCGGTGCGCAGCAAGCCGGTCTGCATCATCGCGAAGACGGTCAAGGGCAAGGGCGTGTCGTACATGGAAACCGAACCCGGCTGGCATCTCGGCTATCTGGCCCCCGACGACGCGCAACGGGCGATCGAAGAAATCAAGAGCAAGGTGATCTAAGCATGTCTACTCCGCAAAATCCCGATTCGTGGCAGTACCGCGCGCTCAACGCGCGCAATCCCGGCCTCGACTATCTGTCCGATGCGCTCATCGATCTCGCGCGCGAAGGTCATCCCGTCGTCGCCGGCTCCGCCGATCTCCAGTATTCGAACGGCTTGAACAAGTTCGCCGGCGAATTCCCGGAGCGCTACGTGCAATTCGGCATCTCGGAGCAGAACATGGTTTCCGCCGCCGCCGGCATGGCGACCACGGGCCTCATGCCGTTCGTCGCGACCTTCGCATCGTTTCTCGGCCTGCTGTGCTGTGAGCAGATCCGCATGGATGTCGCGTACTGCAAGCTGCCGGTGCGGCTCGTGGGTCACCATACCGGCATCTCGCTCGGCTTCTACGGTACCTCGCACCATGCAACGGAAGACATCTCGACGATGCGCGCGATTGCGAACCTGACCGTCATTTCGCCCGCCGACGGCGCGCAGCTCGCCGCCGCGATCCGCGCGTCGGCCACGTGGCCCGACCCGATCTACTTCCGCATCGGACGCGGGCGGGATCCGAAAGTCTACGAGGATGGTGTCGAGTTCACGATCGGCAAAGCCATCGTTCATTCGGTGGGACGCGATGTCACCATCATCGGCTGCGGATTGCCGGTCGCCGGTGCACTCGAAGCGGCTGACAATCTGAGGGCGGAAGGCATTTCGGCGGGCGTGATCGACATGCCGACCATCAAGCCGCTCGACCGCGACGCCATTATCGCGGCGGCGCGACAGTCGAAGGTGCTCGTCACGGTCGAGGAGCACAACGTGATCGGCGGGCTGGGCGCGGCGGTGGCCGAGGTCCTGGCCGACGAGGGGCTCGGCGTGCGACTCGTGCGGCACGGAATCTACGACGAGTACAGCCTGATCGCACCGCCGACGCATCTGTATGCGCACTACGAACTCGACGGCCCCGGGATCACCCGCGTTGCGCGAGCCGCGCTCGCGAAGGCGAGCTGACGTGCCAGCCGCCCGCGAAACAGCTCAGCGTCCCGCGGGCGGCACACGGTAATCGAGGTGTTTACGGTACGCGAAGGGTGGCAGCGACGCGCTGGCTCGCGAAGCCATCTCCCGACATCGGAGCTCGGGCGCCACCACTTCGCGCCAGTTCTGATAAACGGGAGTAACGATGTTGAATGACGATGGCTGGCGCGGCGCGGAGCTGCGCGATATGGATCTGTTGAGAGACGCGTGCCTGATCGGCAGCGAGTGGGTCGCAGCCGATGACGGCACGACCATTGACGTGTTCAATCCGGCAACCGGCGCGTTGCTTGGCACGGTCCCGCGGATGGGCACGGTCGAGACACGCCGGGCGATCGATGCGGCTGCGCAGGCGCTGCCGCATTGGCGTGCGAAAACGGCAAAGGAGCGCGCCGCGTTGCTGCGCCGATGGTATGAGCTGATGCTCGAACATCGCGGCGACCTGGCGAAAATCATGACGCTCGAACAGGGCAAGCCGCTGAACGAGAGCCGCGGCGAAATCGACTACGCGGCGTCGTTTGTCGAGTGGTTCGCCGAAGAGGGCAAGCGGGTTTATGGCGACACGATTCCGTCGCCGGCCGGCGACAAGCGAATCGTCGTACTGAAGCAACCCATCGGTGTCTGCGCGGCCATCACGCCATGGAACTTCCCGGCCGCGATGCTCACGCGAAAACTCGCACCGGCGCTGGCCGCCGGCTGTACGATGGTACTCAAGCCCGCGAGTCAAACCCCGTTCAGCGCGTTGGCCCTGTGCGTGCTCGCCGCACGCGCCGGTATTCCGTACGGCGTGATTTCGTGCGTGACGGGCAAAGCGAATCAGATCGGTGCGGAACTCACGTCGAATCCACTCGTGCGCAAATTGTCGTTTACCGGCTCGACGGAAATCGGCAAGCAACTGCTGGCCCAGTGCGCCGCAACGGTCAAGAAGACGTCGATGGAACTGGGCGGTAACGCACCGTTCATCGTGTTCGACGATGCCGACCTCGATGCGGCAGTGCGCGGTGCGATCGCGTCGAAATATCGCAATGCCGGCCAGACCTGCGTGTGCGCCAACCGCCTGCTCGTGCAGGATGGCATTTACGACCGCTTCGTCGCGCGACTCGCGGAGGCCGTCGGCAAGCTGGTGGTCGGCAACGGCCTGGACGAACGCGTCACGATCGGGCCGCTGATCGATGCCGCTGCCGTTTCGAAGGTCGAAGAGCATGTGCAGGATGCGCTCGCGAAGGGCGCACGCGTCGTGGCCGGCGGCAAGCGCGCCGCGCAGGGTACGAATTTCTTCGAGCCGACTATCCTGGCCGACGCCACGCGCGACATGCGCATCTTTGACGAAGAGACGTTCGGCCCGGTCGCGCCGATCTTCCGGTTCACGACGGAATCGGACGCCATCGCGCTCGCAAACGATACGCCGTTCGGGCTTGCTTCGTATTTCTACGGGCGCGATATCGCGCGGGTGTGGCGCGTCGCGGAGGCGCTCGAATACGGAATGGTCGGCATCAACGACGGTATCGTGTCGACCGAAGTCGCGCCGTTCGGCGGCGTCAAGGAAAGCGGCCTCGGCAGAGAAGGATCGCGTTACGGCCTCGACGACTATCTCGAGATCAAGTACCTGTGCTTTGGCGGCATCGCCTGATCGCCGGACGTGCGGAAAAGGAAATGGCCGCCAATGGCGGCCATTTTTGGCTGATCGGCTTCGAACGCCGTATCGAATCGGCCTAGAAGCCGGACACATATCCTCCGTCGACGGGCAGCGTCACGCCGGTCACGAAGGCCGCGGCGGGCGACGCGAGAAACACCGCCGCGCCCGCGAGATCCCCTGCTTCGCCCCAGCGACCGAGAGCGGAACGCGACACGATCTTGCGCGACAACTCTTCCGATTCCCAGAATATCCGCGTCATGTCGGTTCGGTGATAACCGGGAGCGATCGCATTCACGCGCACGCGGCGCGGCCCGTATTCATGGGCCAGCGAGCGAGTCAGACCGACCACGCCGGTCTTGCTGGCGCAGTAGGCCGGTACATCGGCGTCGGCGAGGTAGCTGAGCATGGACGCGATATTGACGATCGAGCCGCGCGACTGTTCGAGGAGCGGGCGTGCGGCCTGCGACACGCGCATTACGCTACGCAGGTTGACGTCGAGTACATCGCCGAACACATCGTCCGCGTATTCGTCGCGCGGGCGAGCGACGCCAGCCGCATTGACGAGCACGTCAAGGCGTCCGAGGTTGCCGAAGAATGCGTCGATTTCGCCATGGTTGCGCACGTCCAGCGCGGCAAAACGCAGGCCGGTCAGCGACGCCTCGTTGCGTAGCGCGTCGAGCTTCGTTGCGGACGAGCCCGTGGCGATGGTATGCGCGCCGAGTCGGTGGAACGCCCGCGCGATGGCAAGCCCGATGCCGCTCGTCGCGCCGGAAACGAGCACGTGCCGTCCTGCAAAAAGGTTGTCGCGAAAACTGTCGGTGTCAAAGCTCATGAAGTGAATCTCCAGTGAAAGCACGCGGCGTGCGGACCAAGGCAGTGCACGCCTTTGCATTGCATGCGGAACAAAGCGAAACGAATCAGTTGCTTGCGCCTTGCGCCCGAATCTCCGAAATCGACCGGACGGGCGGAATCGTGTACTTGTAGAAGAGGTTCGCCGGATTCGGATCGATCTTCTGGTCGACGTTGCCTTGCGTGATGATTGCCGGCGGAAAACCGGAGCCCATGGGCAGATTGTTCGCATCGACGCGCCGCGTGAACGCGTTGTGGATGAATTCGATGGCAGCCACACCGGTCTGCTCGCCGGAGTTTTCGCCGGACACGAGGATGTTGCCCTTCTTGATCTGATCGAGCTCTCCACGGTAACCGCCGGCTGCATCGGCGATGCGTATCTTCCCCTGCTTGCCCATGTTTCGTACGGCGCGCAATGCGCCGAGCCCCATGAAGTCGTTCTCGGAGAGGATGAAATTCAGCTTGCTGCCGTGCGCTGAGAGAATATCTTCGGTTGCTGCGAGGCTGCCTTCCTCGGTCCACTTGCCTACGCCCAGCGCGAGTACGTTGAACTTGATGTCCGGGGCGCTCAGCTTGCCGGTTTTCTTCAAGGTCTGGAACAGTTCGAAGCCGCGCAACATGGCGTCCTCTCGGCTCGCGCTTGCGTTGCGCTCGCGCATGCGCTGATCGACGATGCCCGCGATCAGTCCGTTGATGCGGCTTTCCGACGTCGAGTTTCCGAGCACGCCGATGACGACGGCTGCGTCGATCGGCGTGTCTTTGCCTGCCTCCTTCGCCACGTACCGGCCTACCTCGAAACCGCTTGCATAGGGGTTGCCAAGCAGTGTGGTGAGCACTCGGGCGCTCGCGTCCGGCGTGGTGCCGACGGTGACGACCGGAATGCCAGCATCGACGGCGCGATTGATGCATGCGGACACGCCCAGCGTATCGGTCGGATCGACCACAATGACGTCCATTTTGCGCGTGACGAAGTTGTCGATCTGCGCGCATTGGCGCTGCAGGTCGCCGTCGGCCACCTGCACGTCGATCGAGTAACCGTATTTCGCCGCACTCTGCCGTGCCCCCTTGATGAGCTCGACGAACCACGGATTGCCCAGCGTGATGTCGGTCCAGCCTATTTTTAGCTGGTTCGGATTGGCCGGCTGCTTCGGCCATGCCTTGCGGACCGCCGTTCGATCGGGCAGGGCTGGATCCACCACACCGGACAGTGCCGTATTCGGCAGCAGCGTGTAGATCTTTGCCTTGGCCTGGCTGTGGACAGGGGCGGTGATGCCGAACGCCAGCACGGTGGCAACGGCGAGTGCTCTGCGAGCAACATTCATTTCAGTCTCCTGAATAATATTGTTGGATGAAAAAAAGGGAGGCGGAAGGGCCGCGTGGCGGCCCGGGTGGATGGAGAAGTGGTTTAGCGTTGGCCGATGCGTTGAACCAGCACGGCAAGAACGATGATGGCGCCTTTGATGATCTGTTGCGGATAAACAGGCACGCTCAGGAGATTCATCACATTGCCGATCAGGCCCAGCACGAGCACGCCGATCACCGTGTTGAGAACCGAGCCTTTCCCACCCGAGAGCAACGCGCCACCGATCACGCACGTCGCGATGCCGTCGAGTTCCAGGCCGACGCCGGTGATCGGCGTGCCAACACCCGTGCGTGCCGTGAAAACGATGCCGGCGACGGCGCTCAGCGCACCGGAAATCACGTAGACGCAGAACTTGTAACCGCGCTCGGAAATACCTGCCAGCCGCACGGCCGTCTCATTGCTGCCCGTGGCGACGACCATGCGTCCAAACGTGGTGTAGGTCATCAGGAAGTAGAACAGCAGCGCGACGACCACGCCGAGCACGACCGGCCATGGCACGTTGATCCAGGGAACGCTGCCGCTGCCGAATTCATTGAGCAATTCCGCCGCCGGCAGATCGAGCGGCAGCATCGTCGGCTGGCCATTCGACATCATGTATGTGATTCCGCGTGCGATGGTCATCATGGCAAGCGTGACGATGAATGGCGCGAGCCCGAAGGCGGTCACCAGTACACCGTTGAACGCCCCGAAAAGCGCACCGAGCATCACGGCCAGCACGACCGCGATAAGGAGCCCGGACGAGCCGCCGAACGGCATCACCGGGACCAGCATGGCTACCAGCAGGCCGCCCGCTGCTGCAATCGACCCCACCGACAGGTCGATGCCGCCCGTATTGATCACGAGTAACATGCCGAGGCTGACGAACAGCAGGGGTGTCAATTGCCGTAGCAGGTTATAGAGGTTTTCCTGGCTCAGAAACGCGGGTGACATGACGCTCGATACGACGAACAGCACGATCAGCATGATCAACGCGTTATGGCGCAACAGACCGCGGAGCACCGGAACATCGGTGCGCTGCGTTTGCATGATTCCTTCCATTACTTGACTCCCATGGCCAGCGATATCAGCGACTTTTCGTTGATGGCGGGGCCGCTGAGTTCGCCCGCAATACGGCCTGCACGCATGACGAGCACGCGGTCGCACAGGCCGATGATCTCCGGCATGTCGGAGGAGACCACGATGACGGCGACGCCGGCGCGTGCGAGATCGTTGATGACGTGATAGATCTCGATCTTGGCTCCGATATCGACGCCCCGCGTCGGCTCGTCAAGGATCAGTACCCGGCAGCCGTTCGAGAGCCACTTCATCAGCGCGACTTTCTGCTGATTGCCGCCCGAGAGCGTCGATACGTCGACCTCGGTATCGCGCGCCTTCACCCGCAGCTGTTTGATCAGTTCGCGCGTGCGCACGCGCTCGGCGCGATGATCGAGAATGCAGCGCAGGTGCGCGAGCGTGTTGCGCGGTGTCATCATCGCGTTTGCGCGGATCGGCATGTTCAGGAGCACGCCTTGCTGTTTGCGGTCCTCGGGCAGCATCCCGATGCCGCTCTCGATTCCGTGGCGGGGACGCTTCAGCTTTGCGACCGGACGGCCGTCGACCCGTATTTCGCCGCTGCTCCTGCGATCCGCACCGAAGATCGCGCGCATCGTCTCCGTTCGGCCTGCGCCGACGAGGCCGCTGAAGCCCAGCACCTCGCCCGCGCGCACGTGAAACGAGACGCCGCGCACGCGTTCGCCTGCGCAAAGGTCGCGTATTTCCAGCCGAGTATCGCCGATGCACGCGTCGCGCTTCGGAAAGAGATCCTGCAGCTCGCGGCCGACCATCAACTGAACGAGGCGGCTTTCGTCGATGTCGGCAATGCGCACCGTGCTGACGAAGGCGCCGTCCTTGAGCACGGTGGCGCTGTCGCACAGCCGGAAGATTTCTTCCAGCCGGTGCGAGATGTAAATGACGCATACGCCATCGCGCTTGAGCCGCTCGAGCAGGGCGAACAGACGCGTCGTTTCGCGCGCGGTGAGCACGGCCGTCGGTTCGTCGAATACGAGGACACGCGACGTGCGCGAGAGCGCCTTGCAGATCTCGACGATCTGCTGCTCGGCGACCGACAGCGTTGATACGGGCCGCGACACGTCTAACTCACCGAAGCCGAGCGCATCCAGTTGTTCGCGGGCGCGCGCCTTCAGTTTCGACCAGCGGATGATCGATGTTCCCGCGCCGAGGTCGTGCAGAAAGATGTTTTCTGCGACGGACAAATGCTTTGCGAGCGAGAACTCCTGATGAATGACGGAGATTCCGTGCGCCTGCGCGGCGTGCGGGCTGTCGATCGGAAGGTGGCGACCGTCCAGCAGGATCTCGCCTTCATCAGGCGTGTGCGCACCCGCCAGTATTTTCATGAGCGTCGATTTTCCCGCACCGTTTTCGCCCATCAGCGCGTGCACCTGACCGCCGTGCGCTTCCAGGCTGACGTTGCGTAGTGCCTGGACGCCGCCGAAGTGCTTGCTGATGTTGCGCATGATCAAATGGTTGCTCATCGTCTCCTCTGTAATCCTGTTTGCATTGGGCGGTGTTCATCGCTGCCACTAAGTGAACGCGTGTCATCTTGCGACGAGTGAAGATGGATGATGCATCATATATCCAAGATGACCTGACTTAGATGGGTATTTCCCCTAGGCGCTGCGAAGCCATACGGACACGGTCGTTGTTGTTCAATTGAGATGCATCATATATCATTGGTCGGCGGGCTGTAGCGATGTGCAGTGCAGCGATGTGCAGTGCAGCGATGTGTAGTGCAAAAGAAGTCGCGCCCGTTCAATCGACCAGAAGCAGACACTGGAGACACCCTTGAAATACGACTACATCGTGATCGGAGGCGGTTCGGCAGGCAGTGCCGTCACCGGCCGACTGATCGAAGCTGGCGCAAGCGTCCTGTTGCTGGAGGCGGGGCCGCGCGACAGGAATCCGCTCGTGCATATCCCCGCCGGTTTCACGCGACTGCTCTCGACGGATCTGCTGTATCACTACGAAACCGAGCCGCAGACCGGGCTTGACTCCCGGCCGCGCATCGTGCCGCAAGGCCGTGTGCTGGGCGGTGGCAGTTCCGTGAACGCGCTCATCTATATCCGGGGGCAACAGGAGGACTACGACGAATGGGCTCGCCTGGGCAACTCGGGATGGTCTTACGACGAGGTGTTGCCGTATTTCAAGCGCGCGGAGGACAACGAGCGGCTCGACGATCGCTATCACGGCGTCGGCGGGCCGCTTGGCGTGTCGGATCTCTCGCAACGCTGCGAATTGTCGACGGCGTTCGTGCGCGCCGCGCAGCAAGCCGGCATTCCTTTCACGCACGATTTCAACGGCGCGCGGCAGAATGGCGTCGGCTTCAATCAGATCACGACACGCGACAAGAGGCGTTGCAGCGCAGCCGTAGCTTATCTGCGCAACGCCGAGGCGAGCGGGCGTTTGACGATCCGTACCGGTGTGCGCGTGGACCGTATCTTGATCGAGGCGGGTCGCGCGATCGGTGTGGAATACGTCAGCAACGGCCAGGTCGTACGCGAGAAGGGCTGCAAGGAGGTGATCCTGTCGGCAGGAGCCGTGCAGTCGCCGCGCCTGCTGTTGCTTTCCGGAATCGGCGCGACGGAGGAACTCGCTCGGCATGGCATCGAGGCCGTGCAGGATCTGCCGGGTGTCGGTGCGAACCTGCAGGATCATATCGAGTTTCCGGCGGTGTCCTACTGTACGGGAAACTACGGTTACTACGGCCAGGACAGCTTCACCAACACGCTGAAGAACGGGCTGCAATATTTGCTGTTCAAGAGCGGACCCGTCACATCGAACGTGACCGAAGCCTGCGCGTTCGTCAACGTCGACGCACCGCAAGAGCGTCCCAATATCCAGATGCACTTCGTGCCGATCGTGTTTCTCGACCTTGATCAGGATCACGTGAAGTCGGCAGGCGCGACAATCAATCCTTGCGTGCTTCGTCCGCAAAGCCGTGGCGAGATTCGTCTGCGCAGCGCGGATCCGGGCGCCGCGCTGTGGATCGACCCGAAATACTTCCAGCATGCCGAGGATCGACGCGTCGCTGTAGCAGGCCTGAAAAAGGCGCGCGAAATTCTCGCGCAACCGGCTCTGCGCACCTATACGAGCGAGGAGGCGCTGCCGGGCGCGGGCGTCGCAACCGACGCCGCGCTGATGGACTACATTCGCAAGCGCGCGAAAACCGTCTATCACCCGGTCGGCACGTGCAGGATGGGCGTGGACGGGCACGCAGTGGTGGATCCCGAATTGCGCGTGCGCGGCATCGATGGATTGCGCGTGATCGATGCATCGATCATGCCGAATCTCGTGTCGGGCAATACGAACGCCGCTTCCATCATGATCGGCGAGAAGGGCGCGGACTACGTGCTCGGCAAGACGGCCCTGAGCGGCGCAGCACTTGACGCGGTGGTGTAGCGATGCTGGAAGATAGCGTGACGATCGGCACGAACAACACGACGGACACGATGGGCGCCTGGACCTGGCAGATCGCCGGCGCGCCTTCCGCGCTCGCATGGCGGCGTGCGGCGAGACCGGTGCCGGGGCCCGGAGAAGTGCTCGTGCGCAACCGCGCCGCGGGTCTGAATCCCGTTGACTGGAAATTCATCGAATGGGGCTCGCCGGCATGGCGGCCGGACCACATACCAGGGGTTGACGGGGCGGGAGAGGTGGTCTCGGTAGGCGCGGGCATCCAACAGGAATGGCTCGGCGTGCGCGTGGCCTACCACCAGTCGCTCACGCGCGACGGCAGTTTCGCGGAGTACACCGCAGTGCCGGCGCGCGCACTGTTGCGCTTGCCGCCGGGCCTCGGTTTTGCCGAGGCGGCGGCGTTGCCGTGCCCCATGCTGACGGCGTGGCAAGCCATGAAGAAAGTGCCGCACCGGGCCGGCCTCGAGGCACTGGTAACGGGTGCCGGCGGAGCGGTCGGCACGCTGTTGGTCCAGCTCGCAGTACGGGCACGCTGGCGAGTGTCGGTGATGTGCAACTCACGTCATTTCGAGCGCATGGCGCGTCTTGGCGCTTCGACGTGTCTGTTGCCGGACATCGGAAGCAGCGCCTTTTCATCGCATCGGCCGTTCGACGTCGTGTTTGACACGGTGAGCGGCCAGCATGCCGCCCGACTTGCGCGTTTCGTCGCCGTGAACGGCCATCTCGTCTGCATCCAGGACCGTCTGGAGACATCCCCGGTCGCGCCGTTTACGACGGCCATCTCGTTGCATGAAGTGGCCCTGAATGCGCTGCACACACACGGCTCGGCCGCGCATTGGCGCACGCTGGTCGATGCGGGAGAGCGTCTGCTCACTGACGTGCTGTATCGCGCACTGGCACCGCTGCCGATCGAGCCGATGCCGCTGTCGCGCTTGCCAGAAGCATTGGAATCGTTGAAAGCCCATACCGGGCACGGCCGGCCCGTCGCCGTAGTCGACTGAGCCCGCCGCCGGGTTACCGGCATCGGCACCGCCTGTTGCGGCGATGGAGCGTGATGTATCATGCATGAAAACATTTTTCGTCCCGTTATCAGAATGAAGCCACTCGCCCGTGTCGAAAAGAGCAATCTCTCGTCACGCATCTACGAAGAGATCCGCTCCCGATTAATGAACGGTCAGTACGCGCCTGGCGACCGACTGCGTATCAACGACCTTGCCGAAAAGCTCGGCACGAGCATCACGCCGGTGCGCGAAGCGATTTTCCGCCTGGTCAGTGAACAGGCCCTGGAAATGACTGCGGCAACCTCGATCGTGGTGCCGGTGCTCGACGCCGATACCGTTGCGGAGATTCAGCTCATGCGGCGCCTTCTCGAGGGTGCGGCGGCCGAACAGGCGGCGCAGCGCATTACCCCAAAGGAAATCCGTCATCTGAGCCTGACGCACGACGAGTTCATCGAGGCCGTTGCCGCGAGCCCTTCAGAGGCTGCGGAGCGCAATCGCGACTTCCATTTCGAATTGATGGCGGCAGCCAGGATGCCCACGCTCAGCGCCACCGTGGAAACCATGTGGGTCCGGATGGGGCCGCTGCTGCACACGTTTCATTCGCATCTGCCACGGCGCGAGATATCGAATCGTTCGCACCCTCACTATCGCGTGCTGGCCGCGCTGCGCAAGGGTGATCCAGAAGGGGCATCGCGAGCGATCCAGGAAGATATCGAATGGGGCCAGCGCGTGCTGCTCGAATGGATGGCCGAGCGGGAGCATGGCGAAGTCGCCGCTACGTAAGTAGCCGATCACCCGATCCGATTGCGATGCTACCCACGCGGGTAGCACATGCATGCGGCGGCGCATCGCCGCCGCCTATCCTTACTGCTTCGTCACGCGATGCTGAATCCGCCGTCGATCGGAAGGACGACTCCCGTGATGTAGTCCGCATCGGCCGAGCAAAGGAATTTCACGCCCCTGGCGACATCCGAAGGCTGCCCCCAGCGCCCGAGCGGCAGACGTGCGCGAATCGAACCGCTGCGCTCGGGGTTGTTCAGCGCTCCGGCAGACAGTCGCGTTTCGATCCAGCCGGGCGCCACTGCATTGACGCGCACCCCGCGATCCGCGAACGCAGCGGCGTGCGCGCGCGTCAAGCCAACGAGGCCGGCCTTGCTTGCCGTATAGGCAGGATTGCGGGCCGAGCCGAAAAAACTCCACATCGATGCGATATTGACGACGCAGCCGCGCACCGCGGACAGCTTGTCGAGCGCGACTTCGGTCGTGAGCTGGCAGGCGTTCAGATTGACGTCGACCACTTTTCGAAAGCCCGCTGAATCGAACTCCGCGCGGTCGTGGAGGATGATTCCGGCGGCGTTGACGAGCACGTGAATCTGCGCAAGATCACCGAATGCGTCGCGCACTTCAGCGGCTGACGTCACGTCGACTCGCCGGAACGCGATCGCCGGATCGAGATCCTCGTCGGCGTCCTTTCCGACGGACACGGGGCGCAGGCCCGCACGCAAGAATTCTTCGGCGATCGCGCGACCGATGCCGGTGCCGCCCCCCGTTACTACAGCAACTTTCGTCATGGACTTTCCTCCTGTGGAAATAAAATATATGATGCATCATATGCTGGTATGCGGATGGGCACAAGCGTCCGGGTCGATCGTGGCAGTGGAGGAGGAAAGCCACGGGCATTTCTCGATGCGATGCAGCAGATGCAGCAGATGCGGTGACGATGACGGCAAGGCTGAATCCCCTTTTTAAATTCAACAACTGGAGACTCGAATGACCAATGCGAAGTGGTTTTACATTGCGGGCAAATGGCAAGCGCCTGAGTCGAGCGCGCAGATCGAAGTGGAAAACCCGGCTGACGAGTCGATTATCGAGACGATTGCCGCTGCTTCCGCGTCGGACGTCGGTCGCGCGGTAGCGGCCGCAAAAGCTGCGTTCGGCGAATTTTCACGGACCACCGTCGAGCAGCGGGAGCGATGGCTCGTCAAACTGCTGGCGATCTACAATCGGCGCTACGACGAGATGGCGCGCGTGATCTCGCGCGAGATGGGCGCGCCGATCGATTTCGCTGTAGCGGCACAGGCCCGCACCGGGCAAGGGCACATTGAGGCCGGGATCCATGCGCTGCGGACGTTTCGCTTCCAGCACGCAGTCTCTGGCGGGACTGTGGTTCGCGAACCCATTGGCGTGTGCGCATTGATTACGCCGTGGAACTGGCCCATCAACCAGATCGCGTGCAAGGTGGTGCCCGCCCTCGCAACCGGGTGCACGATGGTGCTCAAGCCGAGCGAGGTCACCCCGCTGAGCGCGCTGCTGTGGGCCGAAATGATCGATGAACTCGATTTGCCGCCTGGCGTGTTCAACATGATCAACGGCGACGGTGCGACTGCGGGCGCGGCGCTTGTGGCACACCCTGACATCGACATGATTTCGTTTACGGGTTCGACCCGCGCGGGCAGCGCGATCGGCGCGGTGGGTGCGCAAATGATCAAACGGGTAACCCAGGAACTGGGCGGCAAATCGCCGAACATCATTCTCGAAGGCGCTGATCTGCGCCAGGCCGTGGAGAGAGGCGTGCGTCATTGCATGGCTAATAGCGGACAGTCCTGCAATGCGCCGACACGCATGCTCGTGCCCGAGAACGAATACGCGGCGGCTGTCGAAATCGCTCGTGAGGTGACCAACGCCATTCATGTTGGACGTCCCGAGCAGCACGGCAGCCATATCGGCCCTGTCGCGTCGCACGTCCAGTTCGAAAAGGTCCGTGCGCTCATCCGGGCGGGGATCGATGAGGGCGCCACGCTCGTCGCCGGCGGTCCGGATGCGCCGGCGGGTCTCGAGCGCGGCTACTATGTCAAACCGACGGTGTTCGCGGATGTGCATAACGATATGCGTATCGCGCGCGAGGAGATCTTCGGCCCCGTTTTGACGATGATCCCGTACCGGAGTCTCGACGAAGCGGTCTCCATCGCGAATGACACGCCGTACGGACTTGCGGCATATCTGCAGGGCGATGCGGAATTGGCACGGTCCGTCGCAAGCGAGCTGCGTGCCGGTATGGTGAGTCTCAACGGTGCCGATCAGTCTTTCGATGCCCCGTTTGGGGGCTATAAGCAGTCGGGGAATGGGCGCGAGTGGGGAGCGTTCGGTTTCGAGGATTACCTGGAAACGAAGGTCATTAACGCGGTCGGATGACATGAATGCCGAGTCGATGCTCGTGAACGTGTGAGGACCAGATTCAATCAGCCTGGCTCCATCGAGATTCGTGGAACGCTTGAACGATATCGATGATGCCAGGCATCCGCATGCGGAGATGCCCGCGCATATCCGGACAGTCAGATCGATGATTCCTGCTGGATTTGAGCTGCTCTAGAATGGGTCCGGAAAGCTCAAGCGGCAGCAGCCCCATCTTAGTGACCAAAAGACGCCGTGCTTCACCTTTTTCGAATGCGTGACGCCGCCCAGAGCTCTCACTGGTTCCCCCTTCACTTTGCACTGGACGACCGCAATCGGAGCTTCCCGCTCATCCTTGTATAGGGTGGCAGTTGATACTGCCAACTGACGCTTCCGAGCACGCAGATAGGCTAGCACCCGAAGAAAGGCAAACATCGTTGCCGGAGCCGATGCAAAGTAGAACGAATGACAGGGTCGGCCTATGACATGCCGGGTGCCAAGAGTGACAGGGGGCCGTTGTTGTCTCACACCTGCCGTTACGCTGTAATCGGCTTGTGCATAGGCAACGGTTCGCTCTGCGGTGGTCGTGCGGTGCAGAACGGCGACCGGTTGAATCCAGCGTCGTTCAGAGTCGTTCGCGTCGCCCCAGAACCGCCATTCGCGGTCGCGTGCCAATCCTGACGCCGGGATGAACGCGCCAGCGAGATAGAAGGAACCTTACCACGACAGAACGATTTCCAATTCAAACTCGGATTCAACCGGGGCCGTTATCCAAGATTGAAATGGCCCGAAGAAATCAGGCAGATCAGGGAAATAGATGGCAAATTCTAGACTGACGATACGTCCTCCTCGCGCCCGAGTACTGAGGCTGGCACATTTCAGCCTTCAGAAGATCCGGGGATGCCGCGTCGCCATCGGCGCTTCGGGCACGTGCACTTCGAGGTTACGCCTTGAAGGATCGCGGTAGCGCCAATCCGTGCTTCCGGAACAGGCGGGCGAGATAGGACGGTGAATCGAGACCTACCGCTGCCGCCGCCATAACGACCGTCATGCCGGGTGATTGCAATAGCTGCGTGGCGTGATGCACACGCTGCCGCGATTGATAGTCGACGATGGATTCGCCAGTGACGTCGCGAAACAGGCGCGTCAACGTGCGCCGTGACAGACCGAACTCGTAGGCAATGCGATCGAGCCCCATCGATTGATCGAGTGTCGCGTCGAGAAATCCCCGAATGTCTTTCACGAGTTCACGGCGCGCGTCGATGGGTGTCAACGGCAGATGGCCCGCGATCAGTCCCGCTTCGACGCACGTGGCCGCCAACGTCTTGTTAGTCAGTTCCCGCCGATAGGCCGCGAGTTCGCCGACGTCGTGCTTACCTGTGTCGGTGGCGAGACGCACCGCGTTGAGCAGCGCCAACGGCGCGGACCGGATGGCAATCTTCGCGCACGACAGGCTTCTTTGCGCCTTGCGCTCGCAGAACGCGACGAAATCACTCGCCACATAGACCGCGACGTGTTCCTGCTCCTTCCGATAGCCGTGCGTATCGTGCAGGCGCTGCGGCGGCACCACGACAAACGACTTGGGCGCCAGGCGCAAGGGCGAGGCGTTCGATTCGACGTTCAGGATCAGTTGGCCGATGCGCGGCAGCAAGAACATGTACTCGTCATGTTCGTGGGGCTGCGTGCGGTAATCGCCGATCGAAACCTGCCGAACATCGGCAATGCGATTTTCGGACAAGTGGGTATTGGCGGTCGGATAGTGCTTCACGAATTTACCCTTGGGCGCTCCATGCGGTGGGTAGCGACTGGCCATAGCGGGCCTTGTGGACCGGTGTATCAATGGGATGTCCCAGTATAGCGGTACAACCTTCCGTGCACGTAGCCGGGCACTCACGCAGCCAGCCAAGCCCGGTTCTCAGGGAAAACACGGATGTGCGCGGACTCCCGCGCGGAGGGCCGGACGCCCGATTGGCCCGGTTGTGTGCTTGTCGTGGCCCAACAGGCGGCGAAACTTTGGTTCCCGTTCGGCATGCTGGCGTCACTTACACGCTGGAGCCAGTTCATGTCGGTCGAGAATGTCCCGTCCTTGTTGCCTCATTCCCCCAATGCCACATCCCGGTTACCCCCGTACGGTGGCATGTATTTCGTGCGCGTCTTTCCCGCAGGGCAGGGCGGCGGCAACCCCGCGCCCGTCGTACTGGATGCGGATTCGCTGTCGGCGGACGAGATGATGGCGATCGCCGCGCGCTACGGTCACGAAAGCGCATTCGTGTGCGCACCGCGTGATACGGGCAGCACGTATCGTCTGCGCTTCTTCGTCCCCCGGCACGAGATGGAGATGTGCGGTCATGCGACGCTCGGCGCATTGTGGCTTCTGCGGCGGCTTGGCCGCTGGACATCCCGCGTCGCGACGCTCGAGACGTTGAGCGGCATCGTCGACGCTCGCTTTGACGAAAGCACGCAATCCATCGAAGTGAGCCAGCCCAAAGGCATCGTGCAATCGATCGAAGACGCGCGGCAGCACGCCGCAATATGCGATGTGCTGCGCATCGATGCTGACGATCTGGATGCTCTCGGCATCGTCAACGCCACGACGAGCCGGACCAAGACGCTGATACCGATTCGCTCGGTGCAGCGACTTCATGCACTGACGCCGTCCTTCGAAAAGGTGCAGGCGCTATGTGACCAGCTCGAATCGACGGGCCTTTATCCGTTTGCGGTCGAGCGTAGACAACCTCTCGAGGTGCACGCGCGCCAGTTTCCGCGCTCGTCCGGGTATCCGGAAGATGCGGCGACGGGTATCGCCGCGGCCGCGACCCTCTACGGTGCGTTGCACTACGGCCTGCTCGCGCACGGCGCGTCGGGCATGACCGTGCATCAAGGGTACGCGATGGGCAAGCCGTCCAGCATCCGGGTCGAAATGCGAGACCCCGACAACGCCGACGCGGGCTGCTGGATCAGCGGCGCAGTCGAAATCATGATGCTGGAGCCGCAGCAATGAAGATCTTTACCAACGACCAGATCGCGGCAGTGCTCGACATGCGCCTCGCATCGGACGCCATTCGCGATGCCTATCTCGACCTGCAGAACGGCACAGCGGTCGTTCAGCCTCGCGCACGCATCGGCTTGTCCGACGTGAAGTTCAGCGCAATGAGCGCAATGCTGGGCCTGGCCAACGTCGCGGCGATAAAGATGTACACGACGATCGACGGCCAGTTCCGCTTTTACATCGCGCTGTTTTCGCTCGTCGATGGCGGGCTCCTCGCGATGCTCGAGGGCGATGCGATCACGGGTGTGCGCACGGCCGCGACCACCGCGCTTGCGGCCCGACATCTGGCGCGTCCGGGGAGCCGACGCCTCGGACTGTTCGGCAGTGGCGTGCAGGCGCGGGCTCATGCCGAGGCCTTGGCCGGACGAGCCGGATTGCGCGAAGTGATGATTCACAGCCGCGATGCCGTATCCGCGCATGCACTTGCCGACAGCCTCGGGCATCGGTTCGGTCTCAACGTATCGGTGGTCGATGCCGAAGCGTGCGCCGCCGCCGACATCGTTGTAGTCGCAACGCGTGCATCCGAACCGGTCATACGCGGCGAATGGCTACGACCGGGTGCATTCGTCGCGAGTATCGGCGCGACGCGTCCCGATCAACGCGAACTCGACGACGCGTCGTTGCTCGCGGCCTCGCGCATCGTCGTGGACTGGATGCAGCAGACGCCGTTCGAAACGGGTGACCTGCTGCGCCCGTCACGTGCCGTGATCGACAGCAGGACGATGGTGGACCTTTCGACCGTCATCGGCGCCGACGAGCAGCGCGCACGGGACGCCCCCGACATCGTGATCTACAAGGCAGTCGGCATCGCCCTGCAGGACGCGGCCGTCGCGCATATGGCTTACCTGCGGCTTGGCGCGTGACGCCTCTCGTCAATGTCGTTTGTCAAAGATACGCTTGGAGTCACTCATGAAATTTCCTCTTGCTGCACGCATTGTTGTCGGGATGGTGTTCGGCATCGCAACCGGCGTTGCCTGTCACGCGATGCTGCCCAACGCGGATGCAGCCAACCAGGTCGGCGGCTATTTCTCGCTTCTCGCCGACGTGTTTCTGCGCCTGGTCAAGATGATCATCGCGCCGCTCGTGTTCTGCTCACTCGTCATCGGTGTGACGAAGATCGGCGATGTGCGCGCGGTGGGCCGCATCGGGATCAGGACGCTGGGCTGGTTTCTCTTCGCGTCGTTCATCTCGCTCGCGCTGGGCGCTCTGATCGCCAACTGGTTGAAGCCCGGCAGCGCGCTCAACCTGCCGTTGCCCGCGATCAACGCCTCGACCGGGTTGAGCACGAGCGGGCTGTCGCCCAAGGAATTCGTGGTGCATCTAGTGCCCAGCAGCATTGTGGGGGCGATGGCGAACAACGAAATCCTGCAGATCGTGGTGTTCGCCGCCTTCTTCAGCGTCGGGCTTACGACGCTGGGCGACAAGGCGCAACTCGTCGTTCGCATGCTCGACCAGGTCGCTCACGTCATGCTGAAAGTGACCGGCTATGTGATGGCGCTCGCGCCGTTCGCGGTGTTCGGTGCGATCGCGAACGTCGTGACGACGCGCGGCGTGTCGGTTCTCGTAACATTTAGCCGGTTCATGGGCGAATTCTACGGAAGCCTGATCGTGCTATGGCTTCTGATGGTATTGGCCGGTGGCGTGTTGTTCGGGCGCAGGGTATTTTCGCTTGTGCGTTTCATGCGTGTGCCGATGCTGATCGGCTTCAGTACGGCCAGCAGCGAGTCCGTTTATCCGAAGATGCTGGAACAACTGGTCCGTTTCGGTGTCCCCGAACGTATCGCGAGCTTCGTTTTGCCGATCGGCTATTCGTTCAATCTCGACGGCACGATGATGTACTGCACATTTGCCACACTGTTCATTGCGCAGGCGTATGGCGTTCATCTGTCGTTCGTGCAGCAGTTGTCGATGCTTGCCATCCTGATGCTGACCAGCAAAGGCATGGCCGGGGTGCCGCGCGCCTCCTTGGTCGTCATCGCCGCGACACTGGGCCAGTTCAATATCCCCGAGGCCGGGCTGCTCCTTATCATCGGCGTTGATCATTTCCTGGACATGGGGCGCACGGCGACCAATGTGCTGGGTAATGCGGTCGCCTCGGCCGCCGTCGCGAAATGGGAAAACGTGCTCGCGCCGTCGTCCGCGGATGTTTCGGTCGATGATGCAGGCGGACATCACAAGGACGGGATTCGCTCGGACGACGAAGGGGCTATTGCGGGAGTGTGAGGCGCTGCTCCAACCCATCGCCGTTATCGAACTCAAGAACGATCGTGCATCGCATGGCGGCTCCTCGTCTCGAAGTTAGAGAGACGATACGCTTTCACGCGGCTGCTTCCCAGGCTTTTTAACGGCTTCCACGATTAGCGTTGCAGCGGACGCCATTAGCACAAACTTCGAACTTCAACAGCCGTGAACACGGTTCGGAAGTATCTGGCGTCCGGACCGCCGCAACGCAAGGCACGTCAGCCGGTGCCGGGCAAACTTGCGCCGTTCGAGACGTATCTGCAGGGCCGAGTGGAAGCGGCGAAGCCCGACTGGATTCCGGCGACAGTGCTCAAGCGGGAGATCGAAGAACGCGGCTACATTCGCTGGTACAACGAAAAACGGGTCAAAGGCTCTCTTGGCTATCTCAGCCCCATCGAGTACCGTGAAAGCCTCGGGTTAACAACGTAAATCAGTCCAAGAAAATAGCCGCATCCCCGGTGGCTCAGTTCTGCGTGGACATCAACAGACTGCCGACGGGACACCGTACATCAGAAAAACTCTGGCAGTTTTTGCGGATGCGTTGTCATCTTCCACAAATTCATACTGGCTGGATGTGGATAAAGTACGCATCACGGAGACGCTTCAAAGCACCGGAGCGCCAGATTCCCGTGCTTCGAGCCGGTAGTGAAAAAGCGTTGTGCGATGTAGATGGCCGCGATGCGTCATGAACCAATGATGCAGCGCTTCGAGCGCTGTTCAGCACCATTGACGGATCGCCGAGAGATCGACCATAAAGTCACGTCGGATTGGGGAGTCAATCATCATGAAACTTGTCATTTCGAAAGTCGCAAAGGCAATCGTGTCCGCGTGCGCCATTCAGAGGGCCGACGTCATGGTCTGCAATTCGGCGGGACAGCAGATCCCGTACGTCATGTTGTTCACCATGTATGGCTTCGTCTGAGCGCGGCGCCACGGCTTTACAAGGGAGGAGATTCTCATGCGCACGACAATTGCAGCGATACTCTGCTTCGTCACGTGCTTCCCGTTGGCCGCGAGCGCCGGTGTAGTCGACGCGGGCTGCGCCGCGGCAGTGGTCACGAGTGGAAAGACGCGCGCTGAAGTGCGGGCCGAACTCGTTCAGGCAGAACGCGACGGCTGGATTCCGACTCACTCGCCCAGGCAGCGGACCTATCCGCCCGATATGGCGCAGGCTCGCCGGAATCGGGATGTTCGCGATGCAGGCGCGGTGGCGACGCCATCCTTGCAGGTGTCGAACCAGCGGCCTTGAGCAATGACCCTGGCGTCTGCATGCCGCCGCATCGTCATGTGGACTCCAGGGCTAGCAAGGCTCAGAACTTATGTCGCATAGCGAGCCGATAAACCATCTGGTGGTTATTCGACGAATCTCCGGATCCGCCGATGTTGGCGACGGCTGGCGCGCCCGTCGACGATGTGCCCGAAGCGCGCTGCCAGCCGCCGGAGAAGTACACGTCGGTACGCTTCGACAGCAGATAGTCCAGCGTGAACGCCACCTGATTGTAGTGCTGGTTGCCGACGGCATTGCCTTGTGCCGTCGTGACGCTCCGCGCGTTCATATAGTCGTACGCGACGCCGACGAAAAAGACCGGCGTGACACGGTAGTTCAACCCGATGTCATAGTTGTTGAAGACGGCGGTACCGTTCATGAACCCCGCGCCGAGATTGGCGTATTGAACGTTCGAATACGACGCGCTGATCGTCGCGTTTCCGATCGTGTAGGCCGCCGCGATGACGGCGTCCTGATAGGCCTGCGCGACCTGATAAGCTGAGTTCAGGGACGAGGCCAGCAGATTGAAGCCGCTTGCATAGTTGGTGAACCATCCGTTGCCTGGTGTCGATGTCGGGTGTTTGAAGTAATCGAACGCCGCGCCGATCTGAAGCGGACCGTGTGTGTAACCGACTCCAAGTGAATAGCCCGACGTCGACGTGAAGTCGCCGGGTACGCCGCCGAGGCTATATTCGACGCCAAAGGAGAAGCCGCGGAAGTCCGGGCTCATGTAGCGCACCGAGTTGTTGAATCGCACGCTGTTGCTGGTGTTGTCGAAATCTCCCGGATGCGCGCTCGGCAGGTCGCCAACCGCCGCGGATCCGGCAAGAAACTCGGGAAAATACCACACCATGTCGTATTGACGGCCGGCGGTGAGAGAACCGTAAGTGTCGCTGCTCAGTCCGACGAAAGCCTGCCGGCCGAATGCCGTGCCGCCCTGGGCAAGTTGTCCGTTATTCACGTTGATGCCGGACTCGAGCGTAAAAATCGCCTTGAGACCGCCACCCAGATCTTCCTTGCCGGTCAGCCCCCAGCGACTGCCGTCGATGCCGTCCAGCGAGTCCATGTAGACGGCTTTGCCGCCGTCTACGTTGGTCTGGTAATGAATGCCGTTGTCGATCTCGCCATAGAGTGTGACGCTGCTTTGGCTATGCGCGACTGAACTGGCCAGCCCCACGAGCGAGCCGACGATGATTTCGATTTTTTTGGTTTTCATGCGATCTCCGCAATCAAAAGGCCATACAAAAGAACGGTTCACTTGACGTTCATCGATTCAGCGAGCGGTACCGGTCAGGCCGAAAAGGATTTCTTCAGGCCGTTCTTCGTCAGGCCATAGCAAGCGCCCATCAGCGCCACGCAAGCCGCTGCAATGAGTATTGGCGCTGCTGCAACGCGAAACATCGCGTCGACGCTCCAGTTGTTCGCGTACAGGACGCCCGCGAGGTAAGTGCCGCCCGCGGCGCCGAGCCGACCGAATCCATAGGCCCATGCAACGCCTGGGGCGCGCAATTCCGGGCTATAGAAGAGCGTGCACAACGCGATCGCGCAGGTTTGTCCGCCGCTGATGCAAAAGCCGCAAAAGAAGATCGTCGTGAGTAAAGCGAGATGCGATGAGCCGATCGCGATGGAGATTGCGTACATCGACACGGCGCCGCCGACGTAGACTGCGGACAGAATTCTGTAAGGGCTCGTGCGATCCATGATGGGTCCCATCAGCAGACTGGCCACCATGCCGCCGATGATCACGGTGATGGTCGCCCAGACCACGAGCGCGGGTGGGAACGAGATGGACGCGAGAACGGTCGGCAGCCAGCTCTGCAGAAAATAGAAGGCGGCCAGGTTGATGGCGAATACGGCCCACAGCAGGAATGTCCCCACGCGGAATTGTGCGGAGAACAATCCGAGCACACTTGCGTCTGCCGGCTTCTCTTCGTGAGTGACCAGTTCGCTGTCCGCTTGCAGCGTGAAATCGGGAAAGAGGCGCTTGGTTGCACGAAGCAATTCACCGGGCTCCGCATTTGCCGACAGGTAGGCCACGGATTCCGGCAGCAGCGGGATGAGCAACGCCGTCAAGCCGAGTGCCGCGAGCCCGCCCAGCCACAGTGGACCTTCCCAGCCGAACCGCGGGATCAACGCGCTACTGCAGATGCCCGCGAAGATGAACCCGAGCGCATATCCCATGTAGACGAGAATGACGAAAGTCGCGCGGGTTCTCTTCGGGCTGAATTCCGAAACGAGGCCCACCGCGCAAGGCGTGGCCGCTCCGAGGCCGATGCCGGTGAGGAACCTTAACGCAATCAGCTGCGGCACGCTGGTGGCAAAGACGGTCAGGACGGTGAACAGGCCGAAAGCAGCGGTTGCCACGAAAGCGATCTTCTTCGTGCCGAAGCGTCGGGTCGCGAACGGAATGCCGAAATTGCCGATCAGCAACCCGAAGAACACCGCTGAAAAAATCGCGCCGAATACCGCTTTGGGCAGTTGCCATTCCTTCGCGAGAACGGGCACGATGAAGCTGATGACCTGAGTGTCGAAGCCGTCGAAAAGCATCAGCAGCGCGCAGAAGGCGACGATGAAATACTGCCTCCTGCCGATTCGACGACTGTCGATGATGTCGTAGACGTTGATTTTCCGTATTTCCACATCGTTCTCCTCGCGTTAAAAGGAAAGGTTTTACTTCGGGTATTGCATTTTCTTGCTGGGTTAAAGGTGGTGGCGCGAATGGTCGAGCATTCGGTGCAATTAAAACGAGCTTGAAGAATCAACGATTAATACGACGAATACTTGATTAATTTCAGAAACTGATTGCTTATGCAAATGCGATGGCCCGGCGGATTCGACCGACAACGACCGTGCCGTGCCGTACCGTATGGGGCAAGCGCCATGCACAATGGTGCGGCGCCGTCGTCCGTTCGGTATTGGTGTGAAAAAACTGTCTCGCTTGATTTATTATTCCGTTGCTCCGTATTTCATTGCGTTTGAAGAAATCCGGGGCGCCTGGATCGTGAAGTCATCTTGATTGCACGGAGAAATATTGCCGCAGTCCAGGCAGTATTTATTATTCTTGTGTTGCCGCGGTGGCGCTCCGTTCGGCAGATTGTGCGGTCAGAGCGGTCGATCGAAGCGTAATTCGCGGTCGGTGGCTCGCTGAACTTCGCTGTGCCGTCCACGCCGATCTGCTCGGCGCCATCGTGGCTTTCGTCCGACTCGTGTAGCGTGCACGTGATGTGCCACAGCCCACGTACGACGCACAATCGGGTCCGAACCGGACTGCATGGGCGTCGACACCGTCGAAACGCTCACCCGCGAGCCCGGACGTCAGGCGTCCGGGAAGGGGCGGTCTCGCGCAATGAAGTCGTGGCGCCATTCCAGCTTGGCATGCGATGCGGCTATGCCTGCTTTTGCTTCGCATCATTCGCCACAATTTCAACATGTCGCTAAAATGCCCGATATGAACCGTTACGTTAGCCTTCCTGATTTTGCGGATCCGGACGCGATCGATCGGCCGGCGGTAGCGATGTGTATGCACGTCGACGAGCATGCTGCCGAAATTCCGGTTCACAAGCATCAGAAGGGGCAGCTGGTGCTGGCGTTGCACGGCGCCGTGACCTGCCGGGTCGCGGGCGCGTTCTGGATCGTCCCGCCGCAATGCGGCGTCTGGATTCCCGGCGAAATGCCGCACAGTAACCATGCGACACCCAATGCCCGGCTTTGCTATCTGTTCGCCGAGCCCGGTGTCGTCGACTTGCCGACGGATTGCTGCACGCTCTCCATTTCGCCGATGCTGCGCGAAATGATTCTGCATCTGGCCGGTGCGCCGCTCGACTACGAGCAGGGCGGCCATACCGACCGGCTTGCGCGCGTGCTGTTGCATGAGCTGACGTTGATGCCGGTCGAGCGCCTCTATCTGCCGGTTACGAATCATCCGCGCATCCGGCAGATGGCGGACGCGTTGAACGCCAATCCCGGCGATCGCAGCACCGTCGCGCAATGGGCCAAGCGTCTCGCCACGAGCGAGCGTTCGCTGGCAAGACTCGTCGTCAGTGAAACGGGACTGACCTTTGGCCGCTGGCGGCAGCAGTTGCAACTGCTCGTTGCGGTGCGCGAGCTTGCCGGCGGCGCTTCCGTGCAACGCGTGTCGGACGAACTCGGCTACGAGTCGGTAACCGCCTTCATCACCATGTTCAAGAAAGCGCTCGGGCATTCGCCAGGCCGCTATTTCGCCGCGCTGGCTCGCACGCAATCGGAGGCCGGGCTCGCGCCGGCGGCTGCGACCGAGATGGACGACCGAGCGGATGGCGAAGCGGACGTTGTGGCCGATGCATGAAGCCGCGCCTTCCCCCATTTCCCGCCCGTGACTCCGGGTTTTCCACGCGAGACCGCGCACATCAAATAGAAATGCTGTAGATCGCGCATTCCGCAGAAGAGACTGCAGCCGACACCGCTTTGGCGGCCTTCAATACGACCACACATTCTGCGGCATCCCCCGTAATCTTTGCGCACTCGCCACTGAATTCGCATTGCTTTTACGGAGTTGCAAGATGACCGACTTATCGACGGGGACACCCTCGATCCTTTCCTTCGGCCAGACGAAAGTCGACGACGACCCACTCGAAACCGCCGAATGGCTCGACGCGCTCGATGGCGTGGTTCGGCATGCAGGCGCCGAACGGGCTCAGTACCTGTTCGATCGGCTCGCGGCTCACGCTTCGTCCAACGGTATCGCAACGGCGCGCCTCAATATCACGCCCTACGCGAACACGATCGCCGTCGATCAGCAGCCGCCGTATCCGGGAGACTTCGATATCGAAGAAAAGCTTGCCGCCGCGCTGCGCTGGAATGCGCTGGCCATGGTCGTGCGGGCCAATCGCGCCTACGGTGAACTCGGCGGGCATATTGCCAGCTATGCGTCGGCGGCCGACCTGTTCGAAGTGGGCTTCAACCATTTCTTTCGCGGCGCGAACGATGCCAACGGTGGCGATCTCGTCTATTTTCAACCCCATTCCGCGCCGGGCGTTTACGCGCGGGCTTACCTCGAAGGTTTTCTCGACGAAGCGCATCTCGAGCATTACCGACAGGAAATCACCGGTGCGGGCCTGTGTTCCTACCCGCATCCCTGGCTGATGCCGGACTTCTGGCAGTTCCCGACCGGCTCGATGGGCATTGGGCCGATCAACTCGATCTACCAGGCGCGTTTCATGCGCTATCTGCAGAACCGCGGACTGCAACGCACGGAAGGCCGCAAGGTGTGGGGCTATTTCGGCGATGGCGAAATGGACGAACCCGAGGCGATCGGCGCACTTTCGCTGGCCGCGCGCGAGCGGCTCGACAATCTCGTGTTCGTGATCAACTGCAATTTGCAGCGGCTCGACGGACCGGTGCGCAGCAATGGCCGCATCATCGACGAACTCGAGGCGCAGTTCACGGGGGCGGGCTGGAACGTCATCAAGGTGTTGTGGGGTTCGGACTGGGACCCCCTGTTCGCACGCGATCGCAGTGGGGCGCTGTTGCGCGCGTTCGCGCACACCGTGGACGGTCAGTTCCAGACTTTTTCCGCCAACGACGGCGCCTACAATCGTGACCGCTTTTTCGGCCAGAACGCCGAACTGGCCGCGCTCGCCGCGCATCTGAGCAACGACGATATCGACCGCCTGCGGCGCGGCGGCCACGATGTGCGCAAATTGCACGCTGCCTACGAAAAGGCGTCGAAACACAGCGGGCAACCTACGGTGATTCTCGCGAAGACGATGAAGGGCTTCGGCATGGGCTCGATCGGCCAGGGGCGCATGACGACACATCAGCAAAAGAAGCTCGACATCGAACAGTTGAAGGCGTTTCGCGACCGCTTTCGCCTGCCGCTCTCCGACGACGATGTCGAACGACTCAAGTTCTACAAGCCGGACGAAAGCAGTGCCGTCATGCAGTATCTGCATGCGCGCCGTGCGGCGCTCGGCGGCTACCTTCCCCGCAGGCGCACAGCGGCGTCGCACGCGCCGGCCGTGCCCGCGATGTCGTCGTGGGGACGATTCGCGCTCGATACCAACGACAAGGAAATGTCGACCACGATGGCGTTCGTGCGCATGCTTGGCAACCTGTTGAAGGACGCCGAGCTGGGGCCGCGTGTGGTGCCCGTCGTCGCCGACGAGGCGCGCACCTTCGGCATGGCGAATCTGTTCCGGCAAATCGGCATCTATTCTCCGCTCGGTCAACTGTACGAGCCGGAAGACATGGGCTCGATGCTCTATTACCGTGAGGATACGGGCGGCCAGATTCTGGAAGAGGGCATCTCCGAGGCGGGCGCGGTGTCGTCGTGGATTGCCGCGGCGACGTCATACAGCGTGCACGATCTGACGATGCTGCCGTTCTATATCTACTACTCGATGTTCGGTTTCCAGCGTATCGGCGACCTGATCTGGGCGGCTGCCGACCAGCGCGCGCGCGGTTTCCTGATCGGCGCGACGGCCGGCAAGACGACGCTCGGCGGTGAAGGTCTGCAGCATCAAGACGGCACGAGCCACCTTGCGGCCTCGACGATACCGAACTGCCGCGCGTACGATCCGGCCTTCGCGTACGAAGTGGCGATGATCGTCGACGAAGGCATGCAGGAGATGATCGCGCGTCAGCGCGACGTCTTTTACTACATGACGGTCACCAACGAAAACTACGCACAACGTTCGTTGACTGAAGCGGATCTCGATCGGGTCCGTAGCGGCGTGCTCAAGGGGATGTACGTGCTGGAGCCCGCGCAGGTCGAGATCGCCCAGGTGCAGTTGCTCGGCTCGGGCGCGATTCTCGGTGAAGTCCAGGCCGCGGCACGGATGTTGAAGGACGACTGGAATGTCGACGCGGCCGTCTGGAGCGTGACGAGCTTTACCGAATTGCATCGCGACGGTGTGTCCGCGGAGCGTGCGCAGCGGCTACTGGATCACGGCGAGCCTGCGGTGCCCTACGTGACGGCGGCCCTGGGCGCCGCGCGTGGACCGGTGATCGCCGCGACCGACTATGTGCGCGCCGTGCCCGAGCTGATCCGCGCGTACGTACCGTCCCGCTACGTCGTGCTCGGCACCGACGGCTTCGGGCGCAGCGATACACGTGCGGCGTTGCGTGCGTTCTTCGAAGTGGACCGTGCGTCGATCGTGATCGCCGCGCTGAAAGCACTCGTCGACGAGGGCCGGCAGGACCCTGACGTCGTGCGTCAGGCGATCGACCGATACGGGCGAATCGGAAGCGGGCTGACCGAACCCTGGCTGGTCTAGAACCCGTTGACCGGTGAGCGTCATGCGAGCGGCGCCCGAAGCGGCGGCTCGAAGACCTTGCGCGTCCATCGGTCCATCGCGGGAAAGCCGATCGAATCAAGTGCGTCCGACCTGATGAAGAGGGGGCGTTGACTGTTGAAATGCTTGCTGTTGGAGACGAATGTGCGGGTGACACGAATAGAAGTACCGGATATCGGCGATTACAAGAACATCCCCGTGATCGAAGTTCTGGTGGGAGTCGGACAACGCGTCGAACGGGAGCAGTCGCTCGTCGTGCTCGAGTCGGACAAGGCGACGATGGATGTGCCCAGTCCCACCGCTGGCGTGATCAAGGAGATGAAGGTCGCGGTCCGCGAGACGGTGTCGCAAGGCACGTTGATCGCGCTGCTCGACAGCGACGGCGAGCGGCAGGACGACGCGGCGCCTGTGCCTGCGGCCGCCTCGGCTGCGCGCGATCTCGCGTGTCCGTCGGCGAATGTCGCGACAGGGCTAGTGCAGGCGCCTGCGCCGGCGCCCGAACTGAAATCCGCATCCGCGCCATTGCATCGCGCCCCGGCGCGTGAAGGCGAGCCGTCTCGCGCCAGCCACGCGTCGCCGTCGGTGCGCAAGTTCGCGCGCGAGCTCGGCGTCGACGTCGCGCGCGTGCCGGGCAGCGGGCCGAAGGGCCGCATCACCAAGGACGACATCACGGGCTTCGTGAAGGGCGTGATGTCGGGCCAGCGTGCGGCGCCGGGCGCGGCAGCCGGGCCGGCAGGCTGCGGCGACCTGAACCTGCTGCCGTGGCCGAAGGTCGACTTCGCGAAGTTCGGCCCGTTCGAGGCGAAGCCGCTGTCGCGCATCAAGAAGATCTCGGGCGCGAACCTGCATCGCAACTGGGTGATGATCCCGCACGTCACGAACAACGACGAAGCGGACATCACCGAGCTCGAAGCGCTGCGCGCGCAGCTGAACAAGGAGCACGAGAAGGCGGGCGTGAAGTTCACGATGCTCGCGTTCGTGATCAAGGCGGTGGTGGCCGCGCTGAAGAAATTCCCGACCTTCAACGCCAGCCTCGACGGCGACAACCTGGTGTTCAAGCAGTACTACCACATCGGTTTCGCCGCGGACACGCCGAACGGTCTCGTCGTGCCGGTGATCCGCGACGCGGACAAAAAGGGCCTCGTCGACATCGCGAAGGAAATGGCCGAGCTGTCGAAGGCCGCGCGCGACGGCAAGCTCAAGCCGGACCAGATGCAGGGCGGTTGCTTCTCGATCTCGTCGCTCGGCGGGATCGGCGGCACCAACTTCACGCCGATCATCAACGCGCCGGAAGTGGCGATCCTCGGGTTGTCGCGCGGGCAGATGAAGCCGGTGTGGGACGGCAAGCAGTTCGTGCCGCGGTTGACGCTGCCGCTTTCCCTGGCGTTCGACCATCGCGTGATCGATGGCGCTGAAGCGGCGCGGTTCAATGCTTATCTGGGCGCGTTGCTTGCCGATTTTCGTCGCATCGTTCTTTGATGAGAAGAGGGGCTCGCGGGGCGTGGGTTTTTGTCGGTGCGCCTCTTACTGTCGTTGAACCTGTTTTGCATACGGTCTGCTAGCGTCGCCCCTGCGCGGGGCGGCGGTTACTTTCCTTTGTCTTCCAAAGAAAAGTAACCAAAAGAAAGGCGCGTCCTTGGGCGGACAGCAAAGGTGGTTCTGCCCAGGTTCGCGTTCTCTTGTCAGGCCGTGGCCGGTTTGTCGCGCGAGTTTCCCTTCCCTCTCTCCGTAGCCAACAAGAAGGGGACGTACATGAGTCTCATCGAAGTCAAAGTTCCAGATATCGGCGATTTCAACGGCGTCGATGTCATCGAAGTCAACATCAAGCCCGGCGACGTGATCGAAAAAGAGCAAACGCTCATCACGCTCGAATCCGATAAGGCATCCATGGAAGTGCCCAGCGACATCGCCGGCACCGTCAAGGAAATCAAAGTCAAAGCCGGCGACAAAGTCTCGCAAGGCACCGTGATTGCACTCGTCGAAGCGTCAGCAGGCGCAGCCGCGCCCGCACCCGCGAAAGCACCCGCAGCGTCGAAGCCCGCAGCGGCTGCTCCGGCACCGGCCGCAGCCGCCCCGGCGCCCGCGCCGCAAGCCGGCAGCTACGCAGGTGCCGCCGACATCGAATGCGACATGCTCGTGCTCGGCGCCGGCCCCGGCGGCTACTCGGCCGCATTCCGCGCAGCCGATCTCGGCATGAAGACGGTGCTCGTCGAGCGCTACTCGACGCTCGGCGGCGTGTGCCTGAACGTGGGCTGCATCCCGTCGAAGGCGCTGCTGCACACGGCGCTCGTCATCGACGAAGCCGAGGCGCTCGCGTCGCACGGCATCACGTTCGGCAAGCCGCAGGTCGATCTCGACAAGCTGCGCGACTTCAAGGGCGGCGTCGTCAAGAAGCTGACGACGGGCCTCGCCGGCATGGCGAAGGCGCGCAAGGTCGAAGTCGTCACGGGCATCGGCGCATTCGTCGACCCGTTCCACATGGAAGTGCAGGGCGACAACGGCAAGAAGGTCGTCAAGTTCAAGCAGGCCATCATCGCGGCCGGCTCGCAGGCGGTGAAGCTGCCGTTCATGCCGGAAGACCCGCGCGTCGTCGATTCGACGGGCGCACTGGAGCTGCGCCAGCTGCCCAAGCGGATGCTCGTGATCGGCGGCGGCATCATCGGCCTCGAAATGGCGACGGTGTACTCGACGCTCGGCGCCGAGATCGACGTCGTCGAAATGATGGACGGCCTGATGATGGGCGCCGATCGCGATCTCGTGAAGGTCTGGGAAAAGTACAACGCGAAGCGCTTCGGCAACGTGAAGCTGAAGACCAAGACGGTCGGCGCGGAAGCGAAGGAAGACGGCATCTACGTGAAGTTCGAGGGCGAGAAGGCGCCGGCGGAAGCGCAGCGCTACGACCTCGTGCTCGTCGCGGTGGGCCGCAGCCCGAACGGCAAGAAGATCGGCGCCGACAAGGCCGGTGTCGCCGTCACGGATCGCGGCTTCATCGACGTCGACAAGCAGATGCGCACGAACGTCCCGCACATCTTCGCGATCGGCGATGTCGTCGGCCAGCCGATGCTCGCGCACAAGGCCGTGCATGAAGGCCACGTCGCAGCGGAAGCCGCGCACGGCGAGAAGGCGTACTTCGACGCACTGCAGATCCCGTCGGTGGCGTACACCGATCCGGAAGTGGCGTGGGCCGGCAAGACGGAAGACCAGTGCAAGGCCGAAGGCATCAAGTACGGCAAGGCCGTGTTCCCGTGGGCCGCTTCGGGCCGTGCGATCGCGAACGGCCGCGACGAAGGTTTCACGAAACTGATCTTCGACGAAGAAACCCATCGCGTGATCGGCGGCGGGATCGTCGGTCTGAACGCGGGCGACCTGATCAGCGAAGTGTGTCTCGCCGTCGAGATGGGCGCGGACGCGGAAGACATCGGCAAGACGATCCACCCGCACCCGACGCTCGGCGAATCGGTCGGCATGGCCGCCGAATTGTACGAAGGCGTCTGCACGGACTTGCCGCCGCCCAGAAAGGCCTGATCGCCATCTCGGCTTGCGTGTCGCAAGTATGACGAGTTGCGGGTTTTCCCGAGCGTGCGGCGACAATGACCGTTTTTGGTGATAACTCGACTTTTTATCAGAATTTTCCGCGGAGCTGCCAGGCATAAACTTGTTCATCAGGTGATGTTGTTCGAATGCCTGCTGGAGCGGAAATCGATGTTCTGCCGCGCAAGCGAGCGTTCGAACTTCAGGGCACCGGAGCCTTGTGCAAAGAGGAGACGCAGGCTATGAACGTTGCGCTGGACAGGATAGACCTTAGCATCCTGAGTGAACTTCAGGAGGACTCAAGTTTGACGAATCTCGAACTGGCGGCTCGAGTCAACCTGTCGCCCTCTCCCTGTCTCGTCAGAGTCAGAAATCTGGAGCGTCTCGGTGTAATCAGCCGGCGCGTCGCCGTGCTCAATGCGTCCCTGCTCGGCCTGGGCATCATGGCCATCGTCGAGATCAGTCTGGAGCGGCAGGGCATGCAGGCGCGGGAGAGTTTCGCCGACACGGTCAGAGGCATCACCGAAGTCATGGACTGCTTCATGATGACCGGGCAAACCGACTATCTGCTGCGGGTGGTCGCGAGAGATCTCGTCGAACTCGAACACATCATCACACACAAGCTGACGTCGCTTCCCGGTGTGGCCAGCGTTCGCTCGAACGTCGTCCTGAAACGGCTTGCCAACAAGACGACGCTTCCTATCGACAAGACACGGCCTATCCAGATTCATGGACTGGCGCAGGCGTCGTGATCACATCGCGTAAGGTGCTCTCATGAGTAACGCAATGTCCGCCGGCCGGCCGGCAGATTCGCGCGCCGACATCGCAACGGCGTTGGAGATTATCGAAGAGGCGCGCGCCGGGCGGATGTTCATTCTGGTCGACGACGAGGATCGTGAGAACGAAGGCGACCTCGTCATTCCCGCGCAATTCGCCACGCCCGACGCCGTCAACTTCATGGCGACGCATGCGCGCGGCTTGATCTGCCTCGCGATGACACGCTCGCGCTGCGAATCGCTGGGTTTGCATTTGATGAGCCGAATCAACGGATCGCGGCACGAGACGGCCTTCACGGTGTCGATCGAGGCGCGTGACGGTGTGAGCACCGGCATCTCGGCGGCAGACCGCTCCCGCACGATTTCGCTTGCGATCAATCCGGAAACGGGGCGAGACGAGCTCGTTTCTCCCGGGCACGTCTTTCCGCTCATGGCGCGCGACGGCGGCACGCTCGTGCGCGCGGGCCACACCGAGGCGGCGGTAGATATCGCCCGGCTGGCCGGGCTCGCACCGGCCGGTGCGATCTGCGAAATCATGAACGACGACGGCACCATGGCGAGGCTGCCGGACCTCATCGCCTTTTCACGGCGGCATCAGCTGAAGCTGGGCACGATCGCCGATCTCATCGCATATCGCCGACGAACGGAACGGCTCGTGGAGGCCGTTGAACACGGGAGCTTCACCGAGCCGAATGGACGGCATTGGCGGATCGTGGTCTACCGGAACCGGATCGATCAGGTCGAGCATATCGCCTTCGTCTTGGGCGATCTACGGGGCGCCGACCCTGTTCTCGTGCGCATGCATGCGATGGATACCATGAACGACGTCATCGGCGGTCACCACCTCGCGTCCTTGCGCGGCGCCGCGCGTTTGCTGGAGAACGAGAATCGCGGCGTCATCGTGGTGATCCGCGAATCCCGCCTCACAGCCGTGTCCGAGCGTGTGCGTGCCATGATGCATCCCAAGCCAGCCGAGCCGGAACTGCGCGATTACGGAATAGGCGCGCAGATTCTCACCGAACTCGGCGTGAAGAACATGATCCTGCTCTCCAATCATGAAAGAACGATCGTGGGCCTGGAGGGCTACGGTTTGAACATGGTGGAGCAGAGAAAAATAGAGCGTATTCACGACTATCAGGAAGTTTGACGCCATCCGGTCGTGCCGCCGTGCCGATGCAGAAATCGGGTCGTCCCGTTCCGATCGCGGCGGCATTTTTCCGGATGAAGTCGTGACGCTCATCGCAGGGCGTTTCGTGACCATAAAAGCAACTGGAGGAGAGATGAGACACGCAGAAAACCCCGACATCGTCGGCGCACGCGCGAGCGCCATGGCCGCGGGGCGGCCCGCATGAAAACGACGGCGGACAATCCCTATACGATCGGACTCGAGCGCGACCGGGCGAACTTCATTGCCTTGTCGCCGCTGACGTTTCTCGAACGCGCCGCGTCCGTCTGGCCGGAGCGCACGGCCATCGTGCACGGCACGATTCGCCGCGACTGGGCCGAAACCTATCGGCGTTGCCGGCTGCTCGCCGGCGCGCTGCGGGGGCGCGGCATCGGCAACGGCGATACAGTGGCGATGATCGCGGCCAATACGCCGGAACTGTTCGAGGCGCATTTCGGTGTGCCGCTTTGCGGCGCCGTCCTGAACACCATCAACACACGGCTCGATGCCGACACGATCGCTTTCATTCTCGGCCACGGCGACGCGAAGCTGCTGATCACCGACCGCGAATTCTCCTCGACGGTGAAGAAAGCCCTGGCACGGCTTGGCAGCGCCATTCAGGTCATCGACATCGACGATCCACAGTTTGGAGAAGGAGATCTGCTCGGCGAAAAAGACTACGAGGCGTTGCTGCAGGAGGCCGCGCACACGGAATTCCGTGTCTCGATGCCGGGAGACGAATGGCAGGCCATATCGCTGAACTACACATCGGGCACGACGGGCAATCCTAAAGGCGTGGTGTATCACCATCGCGGCGCATATCTGAACGCCGTGTCGAACGCACTATCATGGCATCTGGACGAGGACACGACCTATTTATGGACCTTGCCGATGTTTCACTGCAATGGTTGGTGCTTTCCGTGGACCATGGCGTTGGTGGCCGGCACCAGTGTCTTTCTGCGCCATACGCGGGCCGATCGGATTCTCGCCGCCATTCGCACCGAGACGGTCACGCATTTTTGTGCGGCGTCCGTGGTGTTGAACATGATCAATAACGCCGCGCCGGAGCTGAAAGCCGGCATCCGTCACGGAGTCAAAGTCATGACCGGCGGTGCGCCGCCGCCCGCTTCGGTGATCGCCGGCATGGAGCGCATGGGCTGGGACGTGACGCACGCCTACGGGTTGACCGAGTCCTATGGGCCGGTCGTGCAATGCGTGTGGCGCGACTCGTGGAATGCACTCGATCTCGATGCGAAAGCGCGGCTCAAGGCCCGCCAGGGGGTGCGCGGCCCCGCTCTCGAGGCAGTGATGGTAGCCAGCCCGGATACGCTGGAGCCTGTTCCGAAAGACGGGCAAACGCTCGGCGAGGTATTTCTGCGCGGCAACAACGTGATGAAGGGCTACCTGAAGAATCCGGGCGCCACCGTGGAGGCATTTTCCGGCGGGTGGCTCCACACGGGCGATCTCGGGGTATGGCATCCCGATGGCTACCTGGAAATCAAGGATCGCTCGAAGGACATCATCATCTCGGGAGGCGAAAACATTTCGTCGATCGAGATCGAGGACATACTGTATTCCCATCCCGCCGTTCTGGAGGCGGCAATCGTCGCGCGTCCCGACGACAAGTGGGGCGAGACACCTTGTGCTTTCATCACGCTCAAAGACGATTCGGCGGTGACCGAAGCGGACATCATCGCGTATTGCCGCGAGCGGCTGGCACATTTCAAGGTGCCCAAGACCATCGTGTTCTCGCCGCTGCCAAAGACTGCGACCGGCAAGATCCAGAAGTTCCACTTGAGGGAGCGAGCGCGCCAGCTGTGAAAGAGGCGGCGGCGTAGCGCCAGCCGCCGCGTTTCGATCAGCGAGAGGACGCCTCCTTCTGGTCCACGCGAAATTTGCCGGGACTTTGTCCCATGGTCTTCTTGAACATGGTGATGAACGAGTTCGGACCTTCATAGCCGAGTTCGAGCGCCACTGCGTGAACCGACGCGCCCGCCGACAATCGCTGAAGCGCAATGATGATATGCAGACGCTCGCGCCAGCGCCCGAAGGTCATGCCGGTTTCACTGCGTACCAGCCGCGCGAGCGTACGTTCGCTCATCGCATATCGGCGCCCCCATTCCGCGATTGTGCTGCGGTCGGCGGGGTTGTCGAGCAACGCCGAAGCGATCTGTTGAAGCCGGGGATTGTCGGAGATCGGGAGAAAGACATCGTCGGGCGCCAGCAGCGCGAGCTGATCCAGCAACACTCTGGCGAGCCGGCCCACTGGGCCGTCCTTCGGATAGTCTGGCGGGAACCTGGCCAGTGAGCGGATCAGCTCGCGGATGAGCGGCGTGATCGTAAAACTGCGGCAGTCGGTGGGCAGACCGGCCTCGTCCGGCGGAATGAAGATGACGTACAGCTTGGCGAAATCGGAAGCATGATTGCTGTGCGGAATGCCGCCCGGAATCCACACCGCGCCGTTGGGCGGGACGATCCACCATCCGCTCGGCGATCGGCACATGACCGACCCGCTCAATGCGACGACCAATTGCCCCTTGCGATGAACGTGCATCGGCAGCTCATCCTCTTTTCCGCTCGTCTCCAGGAGAACGGAAATGACCGGCAAATCGACGGAGTCCGGATCGAACGGTTGATAGTTGATCTTCACTGGGTCTGTCATGGCTCGCGAAGCGGGCATGCCGATTTCAGGATTGTTGGGTTCCACGGTTCACTCGCTTTCTGCGCCTGCCTGGCCTCGGTGAATTCATGTATCGCCGCCCTCGGTGCAACATACGGTGGGCCATCCGACTGACGCGATTTTAATCCGCCGAATCAACGATGGCGCCGGCAAATCAAAATTAAATTTGGCCCTGTCGGACCTACACTGACTCGATGAAAATTCACGAGACATCAGGTATGAAAACCGACGAATTGATTTGCACACAGATCGACGCGGACGTCGTGCTGCTCACGATCAACCGGCCGCCGGCGAACGCACTGAACGAACCGCTCATCACCGCATTGATGTCCGTCTTCCGTGGCTTCGCTCGACAGGACGTGCCACCCGGCATCGTGCTCACCGGCGCGGGAGAGAAGTTCTTTTGTGCCGGCGGCGATATCAATGAAGTGGCGGACCATGAGCTCGCCCTGTCGCGCATGGAAGCGTTCCACGCGTTCCTGGCGCAACTTGAGCAGTATCCGAGCCCGCTCGTATGCGCGGTCAATGGCTATGCAGTGGGTGCCGGATTCGAAATGGCGCTGCATGCGGACTACGTCGTCGCGTCCGCCGAATCCCGGCTGGGATTTCCCGAGATCAATCACGGCCTGTTGCCCGCGGCAAAAGGCATGCGCCACGCAGCGGCCCTGCTGGGTCGACGTGCCGCGCGTTCGCTGCTTTTTTCCGGTGAACTGATCATGGCCGGAGAAGCGTTGGCGATAGGCGCGGTGGACGCGATATCCGCGCACGATGAAACGCTGAGAGACGCGCTGGCCAAATGCCGCGCGCTCTGCGCCAAAGATCGCCAACTGTTCGCCGCCATCAAGCGAACGCTGCGCGAGAGTCCGCGGATGAACGACGAAGCTCTGCTGCAGATGACGCTCGATGACCTGCGTGGATATCTCGGTAACGCGCGGACCGCGGACGCAAGATCCAGATTTCTGAACCGCAACAAGAAGGCCTGATCGTGAGCAATCTCAAACTGCCGGAAACGCTGCATCTTGCGCGCATGACGTATGAGGACGTGGCGGCCGCATTGGCCACGCAGTTCGATCGCGTCATCATTCCTTGCGGCGCAATCGAGCAGCACGGCCCCCATCTGCCGCTGAGCATGGATGCCGATCATGCTGACGCGCTGGCCGTGGAAATCGCCACGTTGCTGGGGCGAACCCTGATCGCGCCGACGATACGAGTGGGATGCTCGAAGCACCACATGGCCTTCCCGGGCACGATCTCGTTGCAGGAGCACACGTATGCCGCGCTCTGCCACGATTACTGCGTGAGCCTCGCGGCACATGGATTCAAGTGCATCTACCTGTTCTCGGCGCATGTCGGTAACTTCAATGCCCTTCATAGATTGTTGCCGGGATTGCGACAGGCCGTCGGGCCGGACGTCCAGGTGCTTGCCTATACGGATCATCAGGCATGGCTGCGCGAATGGCGACTGGCCGTCGAGGAAGCCGGCGGCGATCCGGAATCCGTGGGCGGACACGCAGACATCGCCGAAACCTCCCTCATGATCCACCTTGATCCGGACAGTGTCCGACTCGCTCGACTCACGACAGGCCACGCGGGCGCCATGACGACCGAGCAATTGAACCGGATGTGGAAGGAAGGCGTGGCGTCCATCTCCCGAAACGGCGTGCTGGGCGATGCGCGAGGATCGTCACGCGAGATTGGCGAGGCCTGTTTGCGTGCGACGGCGAGACTTCTCGCGTCGGCATTTGCGGCCGAATCGTCGACATAGAAAAAGACGGAGAGCCGGCAGCATGATTTGCCGGTATCGGCAAGGTTGCGGCATGAAAAGAATAAAAAATGCTGCGGGATGTGCGGCAATATTTATTCACGGAAACAAAAGAGACATCAAGATAGAAATGGCATCCGGATGGATAAGTATCGCTATCCAATATGGATGAGCTGTTTCTAAATCAAGTTAAACGACGATGTTAATTGGTTGGCGGCGTGACACTGCACGAACCTCGGCATCAGTTCGCGCGCGCCGTGAATTTTCGAATTACGACTGTCAAGGAAAGGAAAATGCCATTGAAATTCGGTTTTTGGTCCGAGCAGGAGACGCAGGTCGGGCATAGCTACTCGAACAGGCTTCGCGAACTGGTTCGCGAAGCGCGCTTCGCGGAGCAAATGGGTTTCGACTTTGTTGCGTTGTCGGAGCAGCACTTTGCGCTTGGCGGCGTGTCGAGTTCGGCGCCTGAAGTGGTGTTCGGTTATCTTGCGGCCGTCACTTCGCGAATCAAGCTGCGTCCTGCCGTGGCGCTGATGCCGAAGGCCATCAATCACGCACTGCGTACCGCGGAACGGCTGGCGGCCACCGACATCCTGTCCGACGGCCGGATGGAGATGTATTGCGGGCGCGCGAATACGACGATCGCTATGCGCGCGTTCAATGTATCGCCCGAGGAAACCCTGCCGCAAATGGAAGAGGGCATGGCGCTGTTGCGCAAAGCGATGCGTGAGGACGTGTTCACCTTCGAGGGAAAGTATTACCAGGTACCGCCCCGGTCGCTCGTGCCGAAGCCGTTGCAAAAACCGTATCCCGTGCTCGGCGTTGCCGCCACCAGTGCGAACAGCCACGCTTGGGCCGGCTCGGAAGGCCTCGCGGTGATGAGCCATGCGATTTATCAGGGGTGGGAAAAACAGAAGGGGCTGCTGGACACCTACTGGAACAGCTGGAAGCGCGATGAGACCGGGCCGTTGCACAAGCCACGCGCCGGCATGCCGCTCTTCATCGGTATCGGCAAGACCGACCAGGAAGCGAAGGACATTTACGCCGGCGCGATCATGAACTATGCGCGCATCTCGACCGATGCGTATCCGCGGCTCGCCAAACTCGCGGACAACTACGCATACATGGCCGAAAGCGTGCCCGCGATGCAGCGCGCCGCCGAAGATTGGGACTACCTGCTGAACGAATCCGCCACCACGGTGTGCGGAAGCCCCGATACCGTCATCCGTCAGTTGGAGCAATACGAGAAGCTCGGAATCGACGAGGTGCTGCTGCATATCGACTCGGTACCGCACGAGCAGATCATGTCGGCGATCGACATGGTGGGCCGTTACGTGATTCCGCATTTCAACGATCGCAACAATATCGTCCGCCCGACCGACGAGTTGCTCGAGAAGATTCGCGCCATGCGCCCGCAGGCCGCCAACCCGAAGCAAAGTCAAGGATGAACCTATGAATACGTCTTCGCGCTATCAGTATCTGAATGTCGAACAACGGCCCTCCGGTGTCGCGATCGTCACGATGAATCGCCCGGAAATCCTGAACGCCATCAATTGGGACATGCACGATGAGCTGGAACGGGTATTCGTCGAGCTGGATCACGACAAATCGGTCAAGGCGATCGTGTTGACCGGCGCCGGCCGCGGTTTCTGCTCGGGCGGCGACCAGAAGTCGATCGACAACGGCAATATCCCGTCGGCGACGCGTGGTGGCCGTCACCTCATAAGAAACATGCTGGAGGTCGAGGTGCCGATCGTGGCGGCGGTCAATGGCGTGGCCGTGGGCCTGGGCGCGACACTCGCGCTGTTCTGCGACATGATTTATGCGAGCCCGACCGCACGGTTCGCGGATACGCACGTCAATGCCGGTGTCGTCGCGGGCGACGGCGGTGCGGTGATCTGGCCGCTTCTGCTCGGGCCGGTCCGCGCGCGGCACTACCTGATGACGGGCGACTTCGTCAGCGCGGAGGAAGCGCTGACGATGGGGATGATCAACAAGATCGTCGAAAGCGACAAGCTGCTGGAGGCGGCGATCGATTACGCGGAACTGCTCGCGAGCGGCCCTCGCGACGCGATCGTCTGGACGAAATACTGCGTCAACAAGCTCGTCAAGCAGAATGCCCATCTGCTTCTCGACACGTCGATCGCTCTGGAGACGATCACGTTCAATTCGCCCGAGCGCCGCGAAGCGGTGGCTTCGTTTACCGAAAGGCGCAAGCGCTTTGGAGACAACTGGAAATGAGCGCGGCACCGTGGACTTCCGGCAATCAATTCGCGACCACCACCATTCCGGCCTTGCTGATCGAGCGCGTGAAGAACGACGCCGACGCAAACGCGTTCTTTCAGAAGCGTGCCGGAGAATGGGTGCCCACCACCTGGAAAGGCTATGCGAACGCAGTTTGTTCCGTATCCGCAGCCCTCAGCTCGGCCGGTGTGGCACGAGGCGATCGGATTGCCATCATGGGCGACGTATCCCGGGAGTGGCTCATTGCTGACATGGCGACGATCTGCTCGGGAGCGGTTACGGTTGGCGTCTATTTCACCGCGTCGGTCGAAGAGGTCCGCTACTACCTGGAGGATTCAGGGGCGAGACTCGCTTTTGCCGGAAGTGCCGAACAGCTTCGGGTCATGAAGGCGGCCGATACGTCCAGCAGGCTCCTCAAGATCGTGGTGCTCGATCCGGACTGGAAGCGCTCGCCTGGCGAAATCGGCATGAATGTCGTTTCACTCGCCGAGTTCGCGTCGCATTTTGACGGCGACGAAGTCGCTTATCTGCGTGAGCAGTCCGAGCTTGCTCGGCCGACGGACCTGGTGAGCCTGGGTTACACCTCGGGAACCACGGGGGCGCCGAAAGGCGCGATGCTGACGCATGTGTCGATGCTCGCGGGCGCGTTCACGTGGCCGACCTTCTGTCCGGCGATATTGTCCGAACCGCAGCGCATGGTGGTCCATCTGCCGCTTTCGCACACGGTCGCGCGCATTCAGGCGACGACGCTGCCGTTGATCGCGAAGACGGTACCTTACTTCGTCGACGTTTCGGCCGATTTCGCAAAGTGCATTCAGGAAGTCAGACCGACGTCCTATATGGCGCCGCCGCGCTTCTATCAGAAGTTCGCGACCCAGATCATCAACCACGTAAACGGCAGCAGCGAAGCCGAGCGGAGAAACTACACGCTCGCGCTTGGCATCGCGCGGGAAGTGCTGGCCGATCGCCTGGACGCAGGCACGGGCGACCCATTCAAGGAACAGCTCTACGCCACCTGCCGCGAGCGCGTTTTCAAGCCGTTGCTGGCCAGGATCGGCTTCGACGATATGCGCTATCCGTATACGGCCTCCGCTCCAGTGCCGCCCGAGGTCGTCACACTGTTTCAGTTGTGGGGCGTCAACCTGAAAGAGAATTACGGGCAAACGGAGATGGTCGGCGGAAACCTCGCGCAGGTGACCGACTGGTCGAGGCCTGGCAACTCCGGAGTCCCGCTTGACGACCCCGCCTGGGAAACCCGCGTGTTGCCGGACGGCGAAATGATCGTTCGGGGGCCGGGGTTGTTCATCGGCTACTGGAACAAGGAAGCCGAAACGAAGGCTGCGCTGCGGGACGGCTGGCTGTATACCGGCGATATCGTCGACGTCGGCGCGGACGGTTCGTACAAGCTGATCGATCGAAAGAAGGAGCTTATCAATACGGCCGCCGGTAAATCGATCAGCCCGGTGCAGATCGAAAACGAACTTCGCCAGAGCCCGTACATTACCGAGGCACTGGTGATTGGCGAAGGGCGCAAGTATCTGACGGCGTTGATCGAAGTCGACGGCACGCTCACCATGGACTGGGCCAGGACGCGCGACCCTTCGGTCACGCAGTACGCCGATCTGGCCACCTCGCAGACTGTTATCGACCTCATCCGTGAAGAAGTGGAAAAGGCGAATGCGAGGTTGGCGCGGGCAGAGCAGATCAAGGCGTTCAGGATATTCCCCGAGGAACTCACACCGGAAAACGGCGTGATGACCGCCACGCGCAAGAAACGGCGCAAGGCATTGATGGCACGCTACGAGCACATTATTGCCGGCCTTTACGACGATGCCGAAGAACGGTTGATCAAAGAGCAGCTTGTCGGTTCAGGGCCAGCAGCTTCCGTTCACCAGCAATAGGAATCGCCGGCAGCGCAACTGGCCACGAGAACCCGTCGACGGTGCGGCGCGGGCGATGAACGGTGCAACGCCACGGGTACTTCACCACGCATGCTTCATGCAAGGACCTGTGGCGCTCCGCCATGAAGCCGCACCCCCGTTCCGTCCACCGAGAGAGGTACCGCCGTGATAGCACTTTCCCCTGACCGCATGACCTTCCGCGAAGCCATGTCCCGTATCGGCGCAGCGGTGAATATAATCACCACCACGACACCTTCCGGCGATGTCGGCATGACGGTGTCCGCGGTGTGCTCCGTCACCGACGATCCTGCTACGGTGCTCGTTTGCATAGGCCGGTCCAGCCGTCAATATGGCCACTTCAGCAAGGCGGGCATCATCTGTGTCAACGTTCTTTCCCACGAGCACGAGATGCTTGCACCGATCTTCGCGGGCAAGGGCGATGTCCAGATGGCCGAGCGCTTCACGTACGGCGAGTGGATCCGTCTCGTCACGGGTGCGCCGGTGCTGGCCACAGCGGCCGCGAGTCTCGACTGCACGGTGGACCGGAGCATTGACATCGGCACACATACGGTCTTTTTCTGCGCCGTGCAGGCGGTACATCTCGGTTCCGCATGTTCGGGCCTCGTCTATCACGGGCGCGCCTATCATCGGCTGCCGCAGCAGCATGCGTAACACGGCGCGGCTGTTCCAGACCGACCATAAGGCCACGCCGATTGTCGTAGAGCAAATTAATTCTGTCACTCCAGAATCCCCATCGAGCAAGGCATCTGCAGCTTGAGTTGACGACTTTATTGACGGTCCCGCCAAAATAATGTCGTCAATTCGCATATGTCCGGATTAAATTTGTCTACATGAACGCCCCCCCTTTGCGCCGGACTTTCGAGTCTTCGAAAAACAGGATGGGCTGCAGCTCTACATTCGGCCTTGTTGCAGCCTGATTCGCTGCGGGCCCCTATGAAATCCGCAGACTCACGCCTCATTCAACTCGCGAGCTTTTCGGGGTAATCGTCCTTTTCGTGCAAAATCTGGCGGTTTCGTTAGAAATTACACGCAAAATCATGGGCTTAGCAGGAGCCCAATTTCGCGAAACCGTGTCCTCCGGACGCAAATTCTGGCGCTTCAGCCCGCAGCGCCGTCCAGGCCTAACCGCGTCCGATAGTCAGCCAGCCGAAACAGCTGGGCGTCGACCTACGCCGCCAGCTTTGTCCGGCCGCCGTCGCTACGCCGAGCCACGTACGCGCGCTTTCCAGTTCCTCCGACTGTGTGCTGACCGTCGCGCATAGGGCATCGCATTCGGTCTCGAGACGGACGTGATCGGCACGCATCCGGTCGAGCGCCTCCCGTATCTGCTCACCGTGTGCCCGCGCTTCTCGCAGACTTTTACTCGCCGCGCCGGACTTGGCGACCAGCCGCGCGTTGTTCTTATTCAGTTGGGTAATTTCGTTTTGCTTCACGATCGCCGCTTGATTGGCCTGGCGCAGTTTGGTTGCAGCTGCTGGACCTGCGTCTCGTGTCGGCGCGCTTCCTGTTCGCGCTGCTCGCGACTGGCGCTCCGGTGGTGTTCCAGCGCGTCGTGCGATCCTGTCGCAGACCGGTATTGGCGCTGATCGCGCTCGTCGACTTCATCGGATGGGCGCATTCATCATCGTCACCGAGCCGTTGCCGCGCGAGCTGCTCGACCGTTTGCTGCCGACGCGCCGGATTGGCCACCGACACGAAGCACTTCGTCAACGTCTTCCGCACGACGCCCGATGGCCATCGGTGCGGCCGCCCAGTTCTTCGTGCGCATACCCAGTCCCTTGAAGTGATCTGCGTTCGCGCAGGGGCGATGACCTTGCGCCGGCGTCTGTATTCCAAACAGTACATTCGCGCCGAAATTTAATGCAAATGAGAGGCGTTTGCAATCATAAGTTGATGACTTCGCGTCCAAGGCGAAGTGGCCGGCCTCGGGAGGGCGGGCGGAGACGTCTGTTCGACCTTGGTCGTCGATAAATTCCAAACTGCGGGAATATGGATAATTTTCGGGGCCGTGAGGTGACCCTTTGATGCGTGGTATTCCTCGAAATATAAAGGAATTTATCGGGCAAGCGCGTGTGTGTCAGGCATGGTGCTGGCGTTTTTTTGATGTTTGACAAATCCCGTATTTCGGGACTACAGTCATTTCCATCTCATCCAGACCGTCGAGCCGCCGCATGAACATCCCACAGTTGGACTTCGATACCGGAACCCGAAGCGGAGCGAGCGTCGTGCTCGAGACGGCGCGCGATGCCGGCGTCGATGTCTGTTTTGCCAATCCCGGCACCACCGAGATGCCGTTCGTCGGCGCGCTCGACACCGTGGCGGGCGTGCGCTCGATCCTCGGGCTGTTCGAAGGCGTCTGCACGGGCGCCGCGGACGGCTATGGCCGCATGGCCGGCAAGCCGGCGATGACGCTGCTGCATCTCGGGCCGGGCCACGCGAACGGCATCGCTAACCTGCACAACGCGCGGCGCGCCCGCACGCCGATCCTCAACATCGTCGGCGATCACACGCGCGATCATCTGAAGTACGACGCTCCGCTCACGTCGGACATCGAGTCGCTCGCCCGCCCGGTGTCGGTGTGGTACCGCAGCGTCGCGCGCGACACGGATCTCGCGACGGATACGGCCGACGGGATCTCGGCCGCGATGGGCACGCAGCGCGGCGTCGCGACCCTCGTGCTGCCGGTCGATCTCCAGTCGGCGAAGGTGCGCGGGGCGGCGTCGCCTGCCGTCGTTCGCCCGGCCGAGGTGTCGTTCGATCCCGCGCAGGTCGAGCGGGTCGCGGATCTGCTGCTCAGCGGCCATCGCGCGGTGCTGTTGATGGGCGGCCGTGCACTGTCGGCCCGCGGGCAGTGCGCAGCGGCGCGCATCGCGGCGGCCACCGGCACGACCTGCTTCAGCGAGACCTTTCCGGCGCGCGCCGAGCGCGGCGGCGGCCTGCCGGACATCGACCGCCTGCCGTATTTCCCCGAGCCGGCGCTCGCCGCACTCGCCGGCCGGCGCGTGGTGCTGGCGGGCGCGCTCGCGCCCGTCACCTACTTCGGCTACGAAGGCATACCGGGCGAACTCGCGCGGCCCGAGGACATCGTGACGCTCGCCGCAGCGGGCGACGCGGCCGACGACGCGCTCGAAGCGCTGGCGGACCGCATCGGCGCGCCGGACAACGCCGACGGCGTGCCGGTCGAGTGCTGGCAAGTGGAAGACGGACCGCTGACGCCGCAGGCCGTCGGCCGCGTGCTGGCGAACGCATTGCCCGACGACGCGATCGTGTCGATCGAAGGCGGCACGTGCGGCTATCCGTTCGTGACCGCATCGGCCCGCGCCCGTCGTCACACGATCCTCACGAACACGGGCGGCGCGATCGGCCAGGGTTTGCCGGTGGCGCTCGGCGCCGCCGTCGCGTGCCCGGAGCGCCGCGTGTTCGCGCTGCAGTCCGACGGCAGCGCGCAGTACACGATCCAAGCGCTGTGGACGATGGCGCGCGAGCGTTTGCCGATCGTGATGCTGATCGCGTCGAACCGGCGCTACGGCATCCTGCAGACCGAACTCGCACGCAGCGGCCTGCCGGCCGACACGCCGCACGCCAGCCGCCTGACGCTGCTGGACGATCCGCCGATCGACTGGCTCGCGCTGTCGCGCGGCTACGGCGTGCCGGCCGAGCGCGCGAGCACGACGCAAGCGCTCGCGCAGGCGCTCGACGACGCGCTCACATACGCCGACGGGCCGACGCTCATCGAAATGTGCCTGTCCTGAGCGCGCGATCCGCTTTCCCCTTCAATCCCGACTCTCACCTTTCATCGCTATGGATCTGCAACTCCACGGAAAAGCCGCGTTCATCACCGGCGGCAGCATGGGCATCGGCAAGGCCGTCGCGCTCGAGCTGGCCCGCGAGGGCGTCAACATCACCATCGCCGCGCGGCGCATGGAACATCTCGAAGCGGCCGCCGTCGACATTCGTGCGGAAATCGCGCCGCTGGGCGACACGGCGGGGGCGATCCTGCCCGTCACGGTGGACACGACCGACATGGCGTCCGTCGAAGCGGCGATGGCCGCGAGCGTCGAGCGCTTCGGCCGGCTCGACATCTTGCTGAACGGCGCCGCGCATCCGGGCGGCCTCGTGCGGGCGGAGCTGGAAAACGCCGACCCGCAGGGCCTGCTCCAGGACATCGACATCAAGGTGGTCGGCTACCTGCGCTGCGCGAAGGCGGCCGCGCCCTATATGCGGCGCAACGGCTTCGGCCGGATCGTCAACATCGGCGGCCTGACGGGCCGCGGCAGCAAGCAGCTGTCCGGCATGCGCAACGTGGCGATCGTGCACCTGACCAAGACGCTGTCCGACCAGCTCGGCCCGTTCGGCATCACGGTCAACACGATTCACCCGGGCGTCGTCGAGACGCCGCACATCCACGAACTCTACGAGAAAGAGGCGCAGAAGCAGGGACTCACGTCCGCGGAGGTCGAGGCGAACTACGTGAAGGTCACGCCGATCCGGCGCGTGCTGCAGCCGGAAGAAATGGGGTGGATCGTCGCGTTTCTCGCGTCGCCGAAATCCGGCTCGATCACCGGCGAGTCGATCGGCTGCGACGGCGGGCTCACGCGCGGCATTTTTCTCTGACACAAGGAGCATTTCATGACCGCAACCGTACTGGTCGCCACGGCCGGGCAAGGCATCCTGCGCTCGAACGACGACGGCCAGACCTGGCATCGCCTCGGGCTCACCGAGCCGATCGAGTTCGACGGCATCGTGCGCGCGCTCGCGGTGGATCCCGCGACGCCGTCGCGCGTGTATGCCGGCGCCGATGCGGGGCTGTGCATCAGCGAGGATGGCGGCGCGCACTGGTTTCGGCCCGACAACCTGCTGAACGGGCAGACGGTCTGGTCCATCGCGATCGATCCGTCGACCCCCGCGGTGGTTTATGCGGGCACCGGCGCACCGTCGCGCGCCGCGCTGTACAAGTCGAGCGACGCGGGCCTGACGTGGGAGCGAACGGCGCCCGAGCTCCCCGAATTTTGCGCGGGCGTCAATCGCCCGCGGCTGCTGACGATCTGCGTGGATCCGGACGACGGCCGCAACGTCTGGTACGGCGTGGAGGAGGGCGGCGCATGGCGCAGCCGCGACGCCGGGGCGAGCTGGACGCGCGTGGACGGCCCCGGCACGGCGATCCGCAACAGCGACATTCATGCGATCGCCGTGCTGTCCGCCACGGCGAACCGACCCAAAACCACCGTGCTGCTGACGGTCAACGCGGTGTACGTGAGCGAGGACGACGGGCAGACCTGGGACGCCAAGGCGTCGCGCGACCGCTTCGACGGGCTCTATTACACGCGTACGGTCGTGCAACTGGCAGAGCCGGAAGGCGATCTGCTGATGGCGATCGGCGACGGCACGCCGGGCACCCGCAGCCGCATCTACCGGTCGACCGATCGCGGCTACGCGTGGCACGAGGCGGATCTGCAGACGCCGCCGAATTCCACGTTCTGGGCATTCGGGGTCCATGCGGCCCAACCGGCGCTCGTCTATGCGGGCACCAAGTACGGACACCTGTTCCGTTCGCGCGACGGCGGCCGGAACTGGACCAAGGAATGGCGCGATTTCAGCGAGATCACGGCTGTCGCGTGGACGCCGTTCGAAGCGCCGCTCGTCGCCCACGCGCAGTCGATCAACTGAGTGGAGCGAGCGATGACACCGTCCGACATCCAGCAACACGCCGAGCGCGCGAACGCGAGCGGGCTGCCGCTGCCGACGCCGCGCGTGCAGCGCACCCACCTGTCGCTGTTCGTGCGCGACCCCGTGCGCTCGAGCACCTGGTACGCCGAGGTGCTCGGCATGACGGAAACCGCGCGCGGCGAGCAGTGGGTGTTCATGTCCTTCGGCCAGAAGCACCATGACATCGCGCTGATTCGCGCGGCGTCCGACGCGGAGCTCGGCACGATCGGCCTGCAGCACTACGGGCTCGAGATCGCCGGCGGCTTGACCGAGCTGCGCCGCCTGTACGGCATGCTGATCCGCCGCAACGTGCCGATCGTCAAGATCACCGACCACAAGGTCGGGATCGGCGTGTATTTCGCGGATCCGGACGGCAACCGCCTCGAATTTTTCTGCGAGACCGTCACCGACGACGAAGAGGGCAAGCGAGTGCTGCACCAGTACAACGCGCCGAGCGACCCCGTGCAGCTCGAGCCGCTGTTCGACTGACGCATCGGCCTTTCATTTCCGCATAACCGACATTGAATAGAGGATTCCTGATGAGCAAGATCACCAATTTCGAAGGCTTTCATATCCGCAAGTGGTACACGCAGATCGAGGATTCGCTCGCGAACGAAACCGGCCAGCTCGCGGACGGCGAGCCGCTGCGCAAGATCGTGATCGCTGCGGCCGTTCACAACCCGTATGCAGGGCGCTTCAGCGAAAACCTTGACGATCTCGTGCGCCCGTCGCCCGCGCTCGGCAAGGAGTTCGCGCGGCGCATCGAGTCGCTCGCCGAGGGCCGTGCGATCGAGAGTTACGGCAAGGCCTGCCTGGTCGGCTCGGCCGGCGAGTACGAACACGGCAACGCGTTCCTGACGTCGATCTTCGCGGAGCCGATCCGCGCGGCGCTGGGCGGCGGGAAGTCGTGGGTGCCGTCGAGCGGTAAGCGCGGTCCGATCAACACGGTGATCGACGTGCCGCTCGCGCACAAGGACGCGCTCTACGTGCGCTCGCACTACGACACGATGACGTGCCTGTTCCCCGATGCGCCCAACGACGACGAAGTGCTGGTGATCTTCGCATTCGCGACGCGCGGCCGCCTGCATGCACGGCTCGGCGGGCTGAAGGCGAGCGAGATCGTCGGTCGCGACGGCCTGGTCTGATCGCGGATGCAGGCCGGAGAGCACATGATGAATACGGCATCCGTCAAGGATGGGTGGGTCGATAGCGACGGGCTGCGGCTGCACTACGTGAGCTGGGGGCGCGACGACGCGCCGGCCGTGGTGATGCTGCACGGCTTGCGCAGCTACGCGCATACGTGGGAGCCCGTCGCCGACGCGCTGGTCGACCGCTACCGGGTCGTCGCGCTCGATCAGCGCGGGCGCGGGCTGAGCGACTGGGATCCGCAGCGCGACTATTACGCGGCGGCCTACGTGCGCGATCTCGACGCGCTGGTGCGCGCGCTCGATCTGCGGCGATTCGTGCTGGTCGGGCATTCGATGGGCGGCGCCAATGCGTTCGTCTATGCCGCGGCGCAACCTGAACGGCTCACCGGCCTCGGCATCGAGGACATGGGCCCGGGCGCGTCGGCCGGTTCGCAGGGCTCGGAGCGCATCAAGCGCGAGCTGAAGGAAACGCCGGGCGCGTTTGCGTCGTGGGACGATGCGCGCGCGTTCTGGCGGCGCCAGCGGCCAAACATCACGGAATCCGCACTCGATTCGCGCATCGCGCACTCGCTCAAGGAGGCCGGGTCGGGACGGATCGTATGGCGTCACGACGCCGACGGAATCGCGGCGGCGCGGCTGGACGCAACGCCGGCGCAACTCGTCCATCTGTGGCCGCTGATCCTCAACCTGCACGTGCCCACCCTGTTGCTGCGCGGCGGTGAATCGGACTTCCTGTCCGCGGACGTGGCAGCCGAAATGACGGCCGCCAATGCGGGCATCGAGCGGATCGACATTCCCGGTGCGACGCACTACGTCCATGACGATCAGCCGGCCGCGTTCAATCGCGCATTGCGCACCTGGCTCGATCGCCTGGACGATCCGACGTGGCGGGTGGGAGGCTGACGAATGAACACGAACCATGCGAACCGGACGTCGGTCGCGATCGTCGGCGCGGGACCGAACGGCGTGGCGATGGCGAACCTGCTCGGCCTCTATGGCATCGCGACGGTGATCATCGAGAAGGCGCCGCAGATCGTCGAGTTTCCGCGTGCGGTCGGCATCGACGACGAGGCGCTGCGGCTGTTCCAGACCGCGGGCCTCGCCGACGAACTGAGCCGCGACATCATCCAGAACGTACCGCTGCGCATGTTCAAGGCGAACGGCGAATGCTTCGCCGATATCCGTCCGTCGATGCGCGAGTTCGGCTGGTGGCGGCGCAACATCTTCATGCAGCAGCTGGCCGAGCGAACGCTGCGCGACGGGCTGGCACGCTATCCGCACGTGTCGTTGCGCACCGGCGAGGAGGTTGTCGGGCTCGATCAGGATGACGAAGGTGTCAGTCTGCAGGTGCGCCGCGCCGACGGGCAGCAGTACGCGCTCGAGGCCGACTACGTGGTGGCGGCCGACGGCGGCCGCAGCCCGATGCGCGAGTGGCTGGGCGTCAAGCTGGCCGGCACCACCCATCCGATGAAGTGGGTCGTGGTGGACGTGAAGAATGCCGGGCTGGACCAGCCGTGCACGGCGCTGAACTGCGACCCGCGCCGCCCGAATGTCTGCATCTATCTGCCGTTTAATTTCCGGCGCTGGGAGTTTCTCGTGTTCCCGCACGAGGACGAAGAGGCGATCGCGAAGCCGGAATCGATACGCGCGCTGATCGCGCCGTACGTCGAGGATGTCGACCGCCTCGAGATCGTGCGCGCCAGGACTTACACGCACCATTCGCGCGTGGCCGAAAGGTTCGTCGTCGGCCGCGTGGCGCTCATCGGCGATGCGGCGCACCTGACGCCGCCGTGGATCGGCCAGGGCCTGAACGCGGGGTTGCGCGACGTGGGCAATCTCGCGTGGAAACTGGCGGGCGTCGTCAACGGCGCATTGCATCCCGGCGTGATCCACACGTACGAATCGGAGCGGCGCGATCACGCGAAAGCGATGATCGACCTGGCGGATACATTCGGCGCGATGCTGATGCCGACCAACCGGTTCGTCGCCTTCCTGCGCGATCGTTTCCTCGGGCTCGCGCGTTACGCACCGGGCCTGAAGGACTACATTCTGCAGATGCGTTTCAAGCCGATGCCGAGCTATACGCGGGGCGTCGTGCTGGAGGGGGCGCCGGATACCGCAGTCGGCAGGATGATCGCGCAGCCCGACGTCGAGACGGCCGACGGTGTGCGCCGCAAGCTCGACGACGTGCTGGGCCCGTGGTTCTCGATCGTCGGCTGGCAATGCGACCCGCAGGCCTGCCTGAGCGACGACGATCGGGCGTACTGGGCGTCGCTGGGCGCGACATTCGTCCAGGTCAACCGCTCGCGCAGCGGCTCCGGCCGCGCGGGGCGGCTGGCCAGCGGCCACGGCAGCACGTGCGTCGAAGACGTCGACAACGCACTGGCCGACTGGTTCGACCGGCATGCGGGCCCGCTCGTGGTGGTGCGCCCGGATCGATATGTGGCCGCACAAACGGATGCGGCGGGGATGGCCCGCGTGACCGCCGCTTTTCAGGCGTTCGCGCGGCGACAACAACAACGAGAGGAAGCACATGTTTGTTGAGCAACGCACCTATACGCTGGTGCCGGGCGGCGTCGCCGAATATCTGGGCCTGTACGCGGAATGCAGGCGCTCGGCACGATGGTCGGCTGTTTTGCGACCGAAGTCGGCCCGCTGAACCAGCTCGTCTATCTGTGGGCGTTCGATTCGCTGGACGATCGCGCGCGGCGTCGCGCCGCGCTAATGGCCGATCCCGAGTTCAGGACGTTTCGCAGCAAGGTCCGGCATCTGCTCGTCAGGCAGGAAAACCAGATTCTCCGGCAGGAAATCGGCGGCCTGTTGCGTGCGCCGAGCGCGGCCGCGTGATGCGATCGTCGCACCGTCCGCGCCCATCGTGCAGTCTTTATCGAGGAATCCGTCTTGATTCCGTTTACACCGCTGACTTCGCGCATGACGCCTGACGCGCAACGCGATTACGCCCCGCTCCATCTGTATGTCGATGGCCGCTTCCTGCAGGCCGACGGCCGGCGCACGCAGCCCGTCCTCGATCCGGGAACCGGCCACGTGCTCGGCGAACTGCCGCATGCGACACCGGACGATATCGACGCCGCGGTGCACGCCGCGCATCGCGCGTTCGCAACGTGGCGGCGCGAATCGCCGCTCGCGCGCTCGGACATCCTGCGCCGCGCCGCCGCGCTCGTGCGCGAGCGTGCCGAATCGATCGGCCGCCACATCACGATGGACCAGGGCAAGCCGCTTCGCGAGGCGATCGCCGAGGTCATGTCATCCGCCGAACAGCTCGAATGGCATGCGGAAGAGGGTCGCCGCACCTACGGCCGCGTGGTGCCGTCGCGTTCTCCAGACGTCGCGCAGATGGTACTGCGGGAGCCGATCGGTGTGTGCGCGGCGTTCTCGCCGTGGAATTTCCCGTTCAGCCAGGCGACGCACAAGATCGCGGCAGCGCTTGCGTCGGGGTGCACGCTGGTGCTGAAAGGGCCCGAGGAATCGCCGAGCGCGATCGTTGCGCTCGCACACATCTTTCATGATGCCGGATTGCCCGCGGGTTGCCTGAACATCGTGTGGGGCGTGCCGGGCAACGTGTCGAAGCAGTTGGTCGAGTCGCCACTGGTGCGCAAGATTTCGTTCACCGGCTCGGTGCCGGTCGGCAAGCAGCTGGCCGCGCTTGCCGCGTCGCACATGAAGCGCATGACCATGGAGCTGGGCGGGCATGCGCCGGTGCTCGTCTGCGCGGATGCGGACGTCGAGCGCGCCGCGACGATGCTGGCCGCGTACAAGTTTCGCAACGCCGGGCAGGTTTGCGTATCGCCGACGCGGTTTTTCGTGCAACGCCCGGTGTTCGACCGGTTCGTCGCCACGTATCTTGACACCATCGGCAGGATCCGCGTCGGCTACGGGCTCGAGGAGGGCACCACGATGGGGCCGCTCGCGCATGCGCGACGCGTATCCGAGATCGACGCCTTCGTCGCCGACGCAAAGTCGAAAGGGGCGGATATTGCCGTGGGCGGAACGGTCTTGCAGGGGCCGGGGCACTATTTCGCGCCGACGGTCGTGCTGGGTCCGGGGCGCGACACGCGCCTGATGAACGAGGAGCCGTTCGGCCCGATCGTCGGGATCGTGCCGTTCGACGCGCTCGACGATGCGCTCGCCGAGGCCAATCGCTTGCCGTTCGGCCTCGCGTCGTATGCGTTCACTGCGTCGGCGAGCAACGCGCACCGGATCAGCCGCTCGCTCGAAGCCGGCATGGTCAACATCAATCACTTCGGGATGGGGCCGGCGGAGATCCCGTTCGGCGGCGTGAAGGACAGCGGCTTCGGCAGCGAAGGAGGAACGGAGACGTTCGACGGCTACCTGGTCACCAAGTTCATCACGCAGATGCATTGACGGCGCGCACGCCGGCGATCGCGTGGGGCGCCGCGCGCATGCTCAGGTGGCCGCGCCGATCCGTGCGGTGGCGTCGATCAGGAGTTTGCCGAGCACATGCTCGTCGAACAACGCGAAGTGTTCGGCGCGAAAGACCAGCGACAGGCTGCTGTTGATTTCGCCGCTGCTCGCGGTGCGAATCGGTGCGGCGATGCCGACGAAGCCTTCGTCGAGCTCGCCGCGCGAGATCCAGTAGCCCGTGTCGGTAATTTGCTGGCAGGCGCGCCAGAACTGTGTCCAGTCGGCCGCGAACTCGCCGAGTTCGGCGTTGTGCCGTTCATGCAGGCGCTTCAGGCGCGCGCGCGACATCGCGGCCACGATCACCTTCGACGAAGCACCCTGGAACAGCGGCATGATGCGGCCGCGGCCGAAACCCAACTGCAGGTTCTCCGCGCCGGTTTCGTGCATGACGTTGATGATCTGCTCGTCGAACAGCGTCGACACGAGCGCGTCGCCGCCGGTGACCTGAACCAGCTTCTGGATGACGGGTTTCGCGGCGTTGAGCGTCGGATCCGACTGCCGCATGTTGTAGTCGAGATGGATGATGCGCGGGCCCAGCGTATAGCGGCCGTTGCTGCCGACGAGCAAGCCGACGGAGGCCAGTTCCTTCACGTAGCGGTAGCACGTGGTTCGCGAAAAGCCCATGTGTTCGGCGATTTCCTCGGCCGTCATCGACGTCGCGGACGAAGAGAAGACGTCGAGGATGGACAGCATTTTGGTGAGGCTCGACATGACGTGATCCGGGATTCAGACGGCTTGCGGCAATGGAACGGGAAGTAAGAATTCGGTTCGGGCTGCCGGGCTGCGGCACGAAGTGCGGCACCGGGGGTGACAGGGCCGTAGTCTAACTTAAGTCGCGCAGGCGGCAACCGGAATCGCACGAGCAAAGTTCAGGAAGCGGGCCGGCCGCGGTGAAGTGAAGCGCCTCGCCGTATATTGATATGGAATCCTATTTTAAATGGGAAAATCATGCCGGATCAATGTCGTTTCCGTGCCGATCGGTTCACGGGCGCATCGACCGGAGAAATTCGATGAGGAGAAGAAGATGAAAGCGTGGTTCCGGACGGTGGCATTGTGCGGTTGCGGGGTGGCTGCACCGGCGTTCGCCCAGTCGAGCGTGACGCTCTACGGCTCGCTGGACACGGGCCTGACCTATACGAGCGGCGTTGCGTCTGCCCCGCGCGGCGGGCGTCAGCTCGCGTTGCAGGCGGGCGTGTCGCGCAACGACGTGTGGGGCCTGACGGGCAGGGAGGATCTCGGCGGTGCCAACTTCGCCGTGTTCCGGCTCGAAAGCCAGTTCCAGACGTCGGACGGCGCGCTGACCGTGCCGGGCTCCGCGTTCAGCTCGCAAGCGTACGTCGGGCTCGGCGGCGACTGGGGCGCCGTGACGCTCGGGCGCCAGTTCGATTTCGTCGGCGATCTCATGCCGGCCTTCGCGATCGGTGCGAACACGCCGGCCGGCCTGCTTGCGTGGGGGCTGCCGGCGAATGCGTCGGCGGGCGGTGTGCTCGACAACCGTGTGTGGGGCGTTCAGGTGAACAACGCCGTGAAGTATGTAAGCCCGACGATCGGCGGTATCGCGTTCGGCGGCATGTGGGGCTTCGGCAACATACCCGGCACGGTCGCGCGCAGCAGCGTGCAAAGCGCGATGCTCTCCTATACGCAGGGCGCATTTAGCGCCGCGCTCGCGTATTTCGGCCAGCACGACGTCGCCGGCGGCGGCAATCTTCGCAACTTCTCGGGCGGAGCCGGCTACAACTTCGACCGGTTTCGCGTCTTCGGCATGGTGTCGGACGTTCGGATCAGCGCGGCCGCGCCGCTGCGGGCAACCACCTACGACGCCGGGCTGACCTATGCGCTCACGCCGTCGTTGCAGCTGGGCGGCGGCTTCCAGTTCCAGCAGCGCGGCGGCGATATCGGCTCGGCCAATCAGGTCACGCTGAGCGCCGATTATTCGCTGTCGAAGCGTACCGGCCTGTACGCAGTGTTCGCACGCGGGCACGACAGCGCCTATGGTGCTCAGGTCGAGGCCGCGCTCGGCGGCGCGGCGGCCGGCTCGACGCAGACCGCGGTGCGCGTCGGGGTACGGCATCAGTTCTGACGGCGCGGGAAAGCACGGGCCGCCGCGTACGCCTCGCGCGAGCCCGTGCGTCGCCTGACGGGTTCAGAAACGATGCATCATCCCGACGCGCAAGGCCAGCTGATTGCGGCCCGACGACTGCCCGGCGGTGCCGAGCACGTGCGCGTCGTCGAAGTCGGTGCCGGTATTGCCGGTTGCGTGCTGGTACGCGCCCTGGATGTACGTCGAAGTCCGCTTGCTGAGGTCGTAGTCGAGCATCATCGACAGCTGGTGCCAGCTCGGCGATGCATCGCCCGCCGCTGTCGTGACATGGGCGTGCGTAAAGGTATACGCCGCGCCGAACCAGAAATCCGGCCGGAAGAAATACTGGCCGTTGACCTCGAAGTTGTGGAATTTCCACGCGTTCTGCGAGCCCGCCGCCGGCTGGTTCGCGAAGTAGAGATTCGACTCGGGGTTGTAAACATCGACGTGCGAGTACGCGGCGGACAGCGTCAGCTTGTCGCTGAACTTGTACGACGCGCCGGCATCGATGTTCTGCTGCGAGCGGCCGCTGAAGACCGTATCGTCGCTCGACAATGCGCCGACCGCGCTCGCGCCGCCGTTGTTCGCCTTCAGGTATGCGACGGCTGCGGAGAACGCGCCCATCTGGTACTGCACCGCGGCACTGTATACACGGTTCTTGCAAAAGGCGCCGGCCTGGTTCGAGAGGCCGTAGAGCACTTCGCCCTTGAACCCGGCGTACGCAGGCGAAACATACTTGATGCTGTTCTGGATGCGGTAGTCCCAGTCGGCATTGTCATTGTCGTACGGGTGGGCGCCGAAGTCGCCGAGCCAGTTGCCGGTGGACGTAAACGAGCTCCACATGTCGAGCGTGGGATCGTACTGGCGGCCGAGCGTGAGCGTGCCGAGCCGGTCGGAATCGAGCCCGACGTAAGCCTGCCGGCCGAACATCCGCGACGTGACGCCGAGCGCTCCCGTGCTCGCGTTGAAGCCGTTCTCGAGCTGGAAGAGCGCCCGCAGTCCGCCGCCGAGGTCTTCCGTGCCTTTCAGCCCCCAGTTGCTGCCGACGGTGTCGCCGCTGACCATCTGGTAGGCCTTGCTGCCGCCCGAGTTGCTCGTGAAATTGATGCCTTGGTCGATCAATCCATAGAGCGTCACGGTACTCTGCGCGTGTGCCGTGAGGCTGAATCCCATGACGCCAGCGGTCGAAACGACCACAATCATCTTCTTCATTGTCAATCTCCAGTTGAGGGCCGGTAGGGCCATGCGGTGCTGTTTTCGATGACGTGCAGGCACGCCGGACGATCGAAACGGTCCGCTTGTAGTTAGTAAAACGAAATGTATGAAATCAAAGAGATCGGGGCGCTGTCGTCGAGCGGCCAGAACGTCGAACGTTGCCGGGATCACGGCAACGTGGTGGAGCGGTGTTACAGCATGCGGCGCAGTACGTCGTTCTCGCGGTTCGAGTCGAAGAACCGGTGTTTCAGCGCGGCGAGGATATGCAGCACGACGAGCACGAGCAGCGTGTAGGCCAGTGTCCGGTGCAGCCACTGGAATGCCTCGAACCAGTGGTCGTTCTTCGGCAGCAGCTCGGGCACGCGGAAGAAGAAGAACGACACGCCGTCGCTCTGCGTATACGTGCTGGACATCGAATATCCCGTCAGCGGCACGATGATCGCGAGCGCATACAGCAGGTAGTGCGCGATCTTGGCGAGCTTGCGATCGAGCTTGGGCAGGCTTGCCGGCAGCGGCGGCAACGGCTTCATCGAGCGAATCGCCAGTTGCGTCAGGACCACCAGCAGCGTGAGCACGCCGAACTCCTTGTGGGTCGGGTAGTACCAGTCGAACTTGGCCGGCAGGTTGTCGTCGAGCCGGACCATCGTCCATCCGGTCCAGAGCTGCGCGCCGATCAGGATCGCTCTGGCCCAGTGCAGCAGCCGGAGCGCAAGCGGATATTTCTCGACCGTGATTGCAATGGCCTGGTTTTCCATTTGGCTAGTCTTCCTTGAAAACGAAATTGCAACGGGCGGGATGCCGATCGTCATTTCGACGTCCCGCGGCGATTTTCGGCGAACCCGAGCCGGAGGGCGATGCGCACGGACCTTCGACGAAAGATCCGTGCGCCCGGCTGTCCGTGCGGTCAGGCGATCGATCGCGCATCCGCGCAGCACTCCTGCAGCGCCTCGCGCAGCGTCACCGCGATGAAGTCGGCCTCGTCCTGCTGCAGCGTCAACGGCGGCGACATCACGACCTTGTTGGCGATCGCCCGGACCAGGACCCCGCGCCGGCGCGCGGCATCGGCCACACGCGCCGCGAAGCCCTTGCCCGGATCGAGCGGCGTGCGGCTGGCCTTGTCGGTCACGAGATCGAGCGCCAGCATCAGCCCCTTGCCGCGGACGTCGCCGACGGTCTCGAAGTCGGCCTTCAGCGGCAGCAACTGTTCGAGCAGGCGCTGGCCGATCCGTGCCGCATTGCCCGGCAGATCCTCGGCTTCGACGATGTCGAGCACCGCGAGCGATGCCGCGCACGCGAGCGGATGCCCGCTGTACGTATAGCCGTGCATGATCACGTGCGAGAAGCCCGCGCCGTGTTCGATCGCCTGCGCGATGCGCCCGTTGTACAGCGTCGCGCCGAGCGGTACGTAGCCTGCGGAAATGCCCTTGGCGACGCACAGGATATCGGCCTTGACGCCCCATCCGCGGCTACCGAGCATGCTGCCGGTGCGGCCGAAACCGGTGACCACCTCGTCGGCGATAAGCAGGATGCCGTTGCGGTCGCAGACGGCGCGCACGCGCGCCCAGTAATCGGCGGGCGGGACGATCAGGCCGCCCGCGCCCTGTACCGGTTCCGCGACAAACGCGGCGATGGTCTGCGGGCCGTGGAACGCGATCGTTTCCTCGAGTTGCTGGATGCAATGCTCGACGAGTTGCTGCGGATCGTCGCAGTTCCACGGGTTGCGATAGAGCCACGGCGTGTCGAGCAGCACGCAGCCGGGCAGCAGCGGACCGTGATTGTAATGGTAAACGCCGTTGCCGCCGATCGACGTGCCGCCGACGTGCACACCGTGATAGCCGTTGCGCAGCGACAGGAATTTCGTGCGCGACGGCTCGCCTGCGGCGACCCAGTACTGGCGCGCCATCTTGAGCGCGGTCTCGACCGCGTCGGAGCCGCCGCTGCCGAACATCACCCGCTGCATGTCTTCTTGCGCGAACATCGCGCACAGGCGGTCGGCCAGATCGTACACGCGCGGATGGGCGACGCCGTCGAAGGTCTGGTAGTAGGACAGCTCGTCCATCTGGCGAGCGATCGCGGCCTTCACTTCGGGGCGATTGTGGCCGACGTTGACGTTCCAGAGTCCGCCGACGCCGTCGAGCATGCGGTGGCCCTCGACGTCGTACACGTAGTTGCCGTCGCCGCGCTCGATGATCACGGTGGGGGTCGTGTGCCCGGCGGCTGCCGAGCTCATCGGGTGCCAGAATCGCTTTTGTCGCTTTTGATAGTCCATGGTCTTTCTCTCACGAAGTGCTTGAAAACATGGCGGCGCAGCGTGCGCCGCGGGATTACAGGGCTGCGCTGATGATCTTTTCCTCGAGGTACGAGTCGAGCGCGGCCTTCGACAGGTCGCGTCCGATCCCGCTCTGCTTGGTGCCGCCCCACGGCAGGCGCGCGTCGATCGGGCTCCATGCATTGATGGCGACCGCGCCGACGTCGAGCCGCTCGGCGACGCGGTGCGCGGTGCCGATGTCCTGCGTCCAGACCGAAGCGGACAGGCCGAACGGCGTGTCGTTGGCGATGCGAACGGCTTCGTCCTCGGTGTCGAACGGCATGACCATTCCGACCGGGCCGAACACTTCGTCGCGGGCGATCCGCATGTCCGGATGCACGCCGCCCAGAATCGTCGGACGCATGAAGCAGCCGCGCGGCGGCACCTGTTCGTCGCCGGCGAGCATGACCGCGCCTTCCGCGAGCGCGCTGTCGACGTGCGCACGCACGCGTGCGAGGTGACGTGGGTTGATGAGCGCGCCCATCTGCACGCCGGGTTCCGACGGTGGGCCCACGCGGATCGCGCGGGCGGCGTCGGCGAGGCGCTCTTCGAGTGCGCGCGCGATCGAGCGGTGCGCGAGCACGCGCGAGCCGGCCGCGCACGTCTGCCCCTGATTCGCGAACATGCCGGCCATCAGCGACGGGATGGCACGGTCGAGATCGGCATCCGCGAACACGATCTGCGCCGCCTTGCCGCCGAGCTCGAGCGTGACGCGCTTGAAGGTCCGGGCCGCTTCGGCGGCGATCGTCCGGCCGACTTCGGTGCTGCCGGTGAAGCTGATCTTGCTCACGAGCGGGTGCGCGACCAGCGCGGCGCCGACTTCCGAACCGACGCCGTGGACGATGTTGACGACGCCGGCGGGCAGGCCGGCTTCGCAGACGAGTTCGCCGAGACGAGCGAGCGCGAGCGGCGTGTCCTCGGACGGCTTGATGACCACCGGGCAGCCGGCCGCGAGCGCCGGTGCGAGTTTCCACACGGCGATCATCAGCGGCGCGTTCCACGGGATGATCTGCGCGGCGACGCCGACCGGCGCACGCCGGGTGTAGTTGAGTGTCGGGCGGCCCATGAAGCCGTCGGTCGGAATCGTGCGGCCCTCGAGCTTGTCGGCCCAGCCAGCGAAGTAGCGCAGCGTGTCGATGCTCATCGGGATGTCCATCATGCGCATCTCGGCCAGCGGGCGTCCTTGTTCGACGGCCAGGCATTCCGCCAGCGCGTCACGGTCGCGCTCGATCAGGTCGGCCAGCCGGAGCAGCCAGCGCGCCCGGGCCGACCCGCCCGCCCGTGCCCAGGCGTCGTCATGCAGCGCGCCGTGTGCGGCGCGTACGGCGCGATCGACGTCTTCGGCGCTCGACGCCGGCACGGCGGCAACGTAGTCGCCGGTCGCCGGCGCCAGCTTTTCGAAGGTGCGGCCGGCGGATGCGTCGCAATGCCGGCCGCCGATCAGGTTCTGAATTTTCATCATGATGTCCGTGTTTCACAGGGGCGAGTCGTCGGGCCGCGCCGGTCGTGGCGGTGAGGGCTGCCACGGCACGGCTTCGACGTCGGGTTCACTGTATGTCGATGAAATGGCGGGTCTTGTCCGCTATCGGCAATCGTTGCCGCGCGCCCGGGATAGGGAATACCCGCGCAGGGCTGTGGCGGCGCGATGCATTGCGGCGTCGCGGGCCGATGGCGGGACAGCGTCAGGGGTGGGGCAAGACGATGCCGGTGCCGCAAACGGCACCGGCCGGGCGGCGGTTACGGCGTGGCGCGTCCGAGTTCGCGATACAGGTCGGGATCGTTGCGCTTCAATCGCAACGCGGCGCGGATGCCGAGCGCACCGACGGCGACCAGGAAATACGGAAACATCGCGACGAAGGTCGAATCCGATCCGCTCAGCACGGACAGGTTGCGCACGACCAGCACGAGGCACGCACCGAGCGCGACCACGCTGACGAGCGGCGCGATCACGCGGTGCACGAGGCAGGCATCCCGGTGGTCGCGCGCGAAGAACGCGATCACCGAGGCCGCCACGAGGATCTGCACCGCGATGATGCCGATCGTGGCCAGTGCGCTCATCCACGAGAACACGACCGCGAACGGATCGAGGCGGAACGCGGCGGAGCCGCCGATGGCCGCGAGTGCGATCACCGTCTGCACTTTCCCGGCGACGTCCGGGCAGCGATGCACGGGGCACGTATGGCCGAGTTTGCGCCACAGCACGCGTTCACGGCCCATCGCGTAGAAATATCGCGTGATCGTGTTGTGGAACGACAGGATCGCCGCGAACAGGCTCGTGACGAGCAGCACGTTCATCGCGTCCGTCGCGATGCCGCCAAGCAGCCGGCCGCTGACCGCAAACCAGAGATTGGCCGGATCGTGGGCTGCCTGCGCGGCGATCTGGCTCTCGCCCCACGCCTCGACGATCGCCCACGACGACAGCGCGTAGAACGCCATGATGAGGATCACCGCGAGGTACGTGGCGCGCGGGATCGTGCGTTTCGGGTCGCGGGCTTCCTCGGAGAAGATGGCCGTTGCCTCGAAGCCCATGTACGAGCCGAGCACGAACACGAGCGCGGTGCCGAGCCCGGGTGCGAACACCATCGCGGGGCTGAACGGTTTCGCGCTGAAGCCGCCGGTGCTCGCGCCGTGCGCGACGATCGCGAGATCGAGCAGCATCACGATCGCGATCTCACCGATCATCAGCATGCCGAGCAGCTGGCCGCTGAACTCGATGCGTCGTGCGCCGCAGAAGTGCACGGCGGCGACACACGCGAGCGCGAACGCCCACCACGGCACGTCGACGCCGAAGTGCCGCTGGATGCTGTCGTTCAGGAAGAAGCCGAACATGCAGTAGATCGCGATCTGCACGGCGTTGTACGCGACGATCGCGACGAACGCGCCGCCCACGCCGGCAGGGCGTCCGAGCCCGTTCGCGATATACGCATAGAAGGCGCCCGCATTGGAGATGTGCCGGCTCATCGCCGCGTAGCCGATGCTGAAGATCAGGTACATGACGCCCGCCAGCACGAATACGCCGGGCACGCCGGGACCGTTGCCGAGCGAGAACGCCGCGGGGGTCGCGCCGACCATCGCGGTAAGCGGCGCGGCGGCGGCGACGACGAAGAAGACGATGTGTGAAAGTCCGACGGCGTTCTTGCTGAGCCCTGCTTCGGACCGGGGTGACGATTCGTTCATGAGTAGTCCCGCTGACCGGATCGTCCGTCAGGAGTCGACACCGGCATGCCTGATCAAATCCCCGTGCCGCGGGCCGATCCGGACGAACCGGCCATGGATGCTGACGTCCGCCGACGGCACGGGTGTGCGCTTGGACGGCCGTCCGGTGCAGTGCAGTGCGATGCGGAACAGGCCGACGACAAAATTTACGGTGCCGAAAAGGCGGGCGTTGTCCGCTATCGGCAATCCGCATGCGCCTGGTGGCAGGGGATTACCCGGATGCGCGCCGCGTTCGCGGGCTCAGCTCAGGCGCGGCGTGTGCGACGGCAGCTCGTGGAAATGTTGCTGGTAGTACGCGGAAAAACGCCCTAAGTGGCAGAAGCCGAATTGCGCCGCCGCGTCGCCGATCCGCAACGTTTCGGGCGTCGTCCTCAGGAAGCGCCGCACGGCGTTCAGCCTGATCGAGCGGAGGTAGGCCGTCGGCGTGGTGCCGACAACGTTCTGGAAGCTGTATTGCAGCGTGCGGCGGCTGATTCGAAGGTGATGACAGAGATCAATGACCGTCGGCACGTCGTCGCTTTCCATTGCGATCTCCTGGCTGCGGCGAACGATATAGCTTTGCGTCGATGCCGACGGCAGCGCACCGGCATCCGGATCGTCGGACTGCACGAGGTCGAGCAGGATGCCGACGACACTGTGCGCGAGCACGCGTTCGTCGAACCCGTCGCGGCCCGTGAGCGAACCGCTGTCGAGCGCCTGGCAGAGCACGCGTTCGAGGCCATCCAGCGCATCTCGATAGCGCGTGGGTGAGATCGGGAGCACCGGCTGTTTCAGCACGCGCGCGGGCAGGTTCGCGAGTTCGTCCAGCTCGCGATCGGCCGTGAGCGTGCGATCGATCGTGAAGGCGAGCACTTCCGTGTCGCACGGCAGGTGGGCGACGAACTCCTCGCCGCCGCGCAGGGTCAGCAGGCTTGGGCGCTCGACGGTGCGCCCCTGGACCACCGGCGCGACGGTACTGGCGATCGGCAGCGCGAAGCAAAGGCGGTCGCGCGGCGCCAGGCCGTGCTGCATCACGCGCTGGTTGATGCGTTCGCGAAAGATGTGAAAGCGCTGACCGGCGACCTGGCGCAGCGTGGTCGTGGCCGTGCCCGGACTGATCTGGTCGTAGTGCTGCGACCAGTTCACGATCGCCTGGGAATGGAGGAACACATCCGAGAAGCACAGTGTTTCAGCGTGCATGTTCATGGTCTGGCTAATGCATCCCGTCTCGAAATCGATGCCGGCCGAAGCCGGCTCATGCTGCTCGGGCGCGGGTAGTACGACCGCGCCATGCGCGATCCGCCTGGATGACGCCGGCAGGTGCGGTACAACACTCCCGGTCCCGCTGACGATCATATCCAGAAAAAAACACCGCGCGGCGCGGAGGAAACGCCGCGTCGCCGCGCGCCGAGGCAGTGCGTCGCGCATCGCGATGGCGAATCGCATCGAAAACGAAAGAAATCCGACAATTCGGGGAAATGCGTGTGATTTTATGGGAAATTCGGCGACATTTATAATACAAATCCCATTATAAAGGATTGATATTTATCGTGAGGTGAGGTTTACATGGAGTGTCACATGATGCGTCGCGACGAGCGCGCAAACGCGTGCAGGTGCACGTGCGCCGGTCAATTCGGGTCGGCTTTCAGGCCGCCGTCGATCCATCGCGCTTCGGACGCGCGAAGGTGTGCGCGAATGGCCGTCTGGGCCGCAATCGGATCGCCGGCCTGCAACGCGAGGAGGATGTCCTCGGGCTCCCGCACGGCGGCGGTTCAGGTCTGCGGATTTTCCGCATGGCCGCGCATGGCGGTCGCGATCGGGGCGTGGCGGCTGTTGTGCGACGGAAGCAATTCCGACCACACCGGAGTCTGCGTAACGTATTGAATATAAAATATTTCCATTGTTTGGTGGCCAAAGATGCTTCTTGGGCATTCGGAAGGAATCTCGATCACTTGCTATGCAAGGAGCAGCAATCTTGACCAATTCTTGGTATGGAGCCCCAAGTTGGCCAGTCGTTGACCACTCAGGCTCGAATGTAGCCACTCGTTGCCCGCCGGAATTTCTGGAGCATCGCTTTTCCGTGCCGATCCGGCCTCCGACGCTCCCCTCGGCGTGTGTGATGCGCAAACAACTCAAAGCTATGTTGGTCCCGAGATCGCTGGCGCTGGCGGACAGATTCGCTACTAGCTGAACCGAGCGAAGTAGCTCTTGCAGCCCTCAGCGGTAGCCGCGAGAGCAAAAATGAATGTGTGTCGGTTACATATAAAAAGGAAATGTGCCCTTCTCGAACGAAGGCACTTAGACCATTTCCTCACTGAATTCTAGGGAAATCTGCGGATTGCGAGATTAACCTAGAAATCGCGACCGCCAGCGAGCATTTTTGATTATCAGCCGTTGGTTTGCGTCGCATCGCGTTGTATTACATTTGCAAAATCGCCATGCCGAACTTGACCGCTTGTCCGGACCTTCCCGTCGCAAAGTACCTACTGGAGCGATGTGGTCCATTGATGCAAGGCCGGGATCTCTGGCTAACGCTCGGCTACGTATCGGCACAAGCGTTCCGTAGCGCGGTCCGGAAGGGCACAGTGCCGGTCACTACCTTCACGATTGAATCTCGGCGAGGGCGTTTCGCAAAAACACTGGATGTTGCTGCCTGGCTTGGCAGCCTGGACGCCTCGGATGAGGTGATTAAATCGTTTAAGTCTATGCTGGGGACGACGATGCCGCCCTGACGAACGTGGATGATTGGCCGGGCAATGGAAAACGCCCCGGTGCGCTAACACTGGGGCGTCGTACAGCTAGGTTGTCGTTCTTGCTAGGCGACGCATCTAGTCTGGTTCCTTGATCACCAATTGTCAAGATTGGTGCGTGCCCGTATATCCCCCGTTTGGCATCGCCCGCCCGCTTGCGAAATCGCAAGGCGGCGACACTGATCTCACCCTTATTTCCTCGACAGGAATAGGTAGATCTATTTCCAGCGTGCGTAGGCATTCGGATTTTGACTGGTGCACGAAATGGGAACGCAACTATGTGGTCGAGTCGAGCACTCTCATACGGTGGTCTTGCGCGAAGGTATCGCGATTTTCCTAACGGCGTATTGCGCTGCCTAGATCCGCTTCGCGGTGTATCCGTTGCTTTCAGCACAGAGCTGAAGTACGAGAACTGGTTGTTGTATTGGGCGGATCCTCTCATCCGTGAAATACAGCTCTGTTGTCCCTGGTTCGAATGCGTGCTTGACGGCCAACGAACACGTGTACGTCCTGATTTGGTGATCGTGCACAAGCAAACCGAAATACAGTTGGTCGTGTCACGGCGCACCGAAGGCTCGGTACGACGCACTTCTGCCCTAGTTCGGGTAGCACAAGCTCGAGGTTTCGAATGGAGCGTGCGCACCCATGACGACATTCGAGGTTGCCCTGTCTTGTTGCGGAACCTGAACAGATTGCGGCAGTGCGCAGTCATGTTTGCCGACGATGTGACGCCGACGGTTCTCGATGTCATTGCGAACTTGCTTCCCCGAAATGAAATACTGACTCGCCGTGAAGTATCGGAAATGGTACCTGCGTGTGTATCTGGGGACCTGCTTGACGCACTTCTTATTCATCTTCATTGGCGAGGTCGGGTTTCGATCGACCTTAACGGAGGGGTATATGCCGACGAGTCCGACGTATGGTGCAGATGAGCGAGGCAGGGCAAGAATCCCGGAGTGCTATCGTGATCTGGAAAATTGGCCCGCTGTGGACGAAGAGTTAATAGAAAACGTAGCTGATCGTCGACGGTATCAACGTCTGTGTAAAGGTATCGCGCTATATCTCGCATTTTGTCCACTTGATGTCGTTAAAGAGGCGACAGGCATTTCGACGCGGCGATTCTTGCGATTATTTGATCGTTGTCTCAATAACGCACCCGACGGTCGCATTTGGGGGCTTAGAGCATGCTTGCGTGGGGCGCGGGTACGATCGATGGTGAGAACGAAACCCATCGAGTATCAGGCGGATGCGAGGGCTGGATTTCAAGGGGCTTTCCGTCAGTTGCTTGTCAAACATCCTAAAATTGAAGAACGTCTCGAGATTGAATTAACTCGCCGAGCAAGAAATATTATACAGCAGAATCGATTGAGCTTTCGTGGTGCGTATAAGATATTTCAAAGAATATGTAAAGATCATGGAATTTCTGAAAATGAGTATCCTTTTACAACAAAGGCGAAAGGCGCTGGTGCATTAAGGGAGTGGATTAAAGTAAAGATCATAGGTAGGCACGGGGAGAGATGGGTTAAATTTGAAGAAGGATTCGATGCAGCAAAAGCATACAAATTTCAAAATGGAGATGGAACTGCCGCGATGTTACCGATGCCGTATTCGGCATGGGAGATTGATGAAAATACCATTGATATGGATGCTATTTACGAGTTGCCAAACTATCGAGGGGATTGGGAAGAGATAAAATTACGGCGCTGCCAAGTTATACGCGCGGTCGACGTAGATTCTGGCGCGAAACTAGCGAACAGATTGATTCTTGCAGCACAGGCTTCTGCGGAGGATGCCACTATTCTCTTGTGGGATGCAATAAGTGGCGTGGAGATCGACGGGGGAGGACTGGAGGCGGGATTGCTGATTGCGGGAGCGGGTTACCCAGCTGCCGTGATTCGTGAGCTGAAGTATGCAGTGCCTCGGATTATCTATCTCGACAATGCACTCGCTCATTTGGCCGATCACATTCAGCATACAGTAACGGGGCTTTGGGGCGGGGAGGTGATGCTCGGTTCGGCTGGGACGCCCCTAGGACGTCCAAACGTCGAGGCGGATTTTTCGGCGCAAGCCAGGCGCTTTTTTCATCAGCTTCCGGGCACTACCGGTTCAGGTCCCGAAGATCCTGTCAAAGACAGTTCGAAAGCACAAACGAAGAACCGAGTGCCAGTACAGAAGCTCGCGATGGCGATCAATTGCTATTGCGCCAATTCCAATGCGCTTTCTGCGGCGGCGGCCGGCTATATCGCGCCGCTGGAACGTCTGCGTCGCAACCTCGCAAGCGGCACGCTTGACCCGCTTTATTTGCCAGCACACAAACGACGGCCACATTATTTTGGTAAGCCGTCTCGAGTGACGGTAAAAATAGACCTCAAAAATGGCCGAAAACCTTACGTAAATTTTATGTATGTACGTTATAGCAGTGAACTTCTGATGCGCAGTGTTGCACTCAAAGACAAACACATGTGGATCCGTGCAGACTTTCAGGACCTCAGGGTAGTTTTGCTCTTCGATGATGCCGGGAAAGAATTTGGACAGTTACGCGCATTGGGAAAATGGGGGAAATTTCCTCACGATGTACGTATTCGCAAGCTCTTTGGGAAACTGAAGCGCGAAGGAGAACTGGGGCCAAGTCCAGAAGATGCTCCATTAGAGTTTCTGCTGCGATATTTATCGAACAAAGCTGGTCATGACCGCAACGCAGCCCTAAAATTATCTTACATTCTTGAATATTTGAAGCAAATGCTCGGGCCTGATGCAGAGTTGTTTGGTTCGGGGAAAGATTTAACTCCGAGCGCTAATGGTGATCTGGAAATTATAGATTTTCAAGAGCAACCACTGTCAACTCCGAAACCAGTTCAACCAGAATCGGATCTATTTCGAGAAAATGACGAGGAAGATTTGCCATTTTCTTCGGAGGGTGTCCATCGATTTATATTAAAAAGGTAGGAATCAAAATTGGAAAGTGAAGAAATTGAAGGTTCCGGTCCGGTCGGGCCGAACAACGCACTTGATCATGCCATCGTTTGGACTCCCGCGATCCAAAGACTGGCAGAAGCTGTTACGAACTGGATACGTTTGGATTCGCCAGGAGGGAAAATTTCCGGTAAACCTAGGACAGGAAAGAGCGCTGCGTGTGTTTATCTAAAGGTAGTGTTGCAGGCCATGATCGGTTACCCAGTGGAGGTTTTTATTTGGAGTATGCCACGAAATGGGTCGACCCGCGAACGTGAATACACGCAGGAAAGAATGAAGCAATGTGGATGTTCGGCGATCATGCATCGAGATATCGTTGTGCTTCGCAACAGGCTATACGACCATGTTGCTCAAATGGCTGAAATTGCGGCTGAAAATCGTGTGGTCATATTGATTGATGAGGCGCAGGAACTGGCGGCTGAGCATTATGGCTATCTGGTGCATTGCTTCAACGAATTGACGCGTCGACAGCTTCTACCTTTCTTTTTGCTGATCGGTCAACCGGAGCTTGAGAGCGGGAAATATCTTTGGGATAAAAATGAATTTCATCAAATAGCAGGAAGATTTCATGTTCATAATCATAAATTTAAGGGGATCATGAGCGATGAGTTGAAGGAGGTTCTTGCGGAATTTGATAAATTGATTCCCCCTGCAGTGACCGGCGGAGCGGCTTCAAAATTCTTTGAGAAAAACACTTTGGCGAATCTTGCCGTGCCACTTTCGGAGGCCATTGGTAAGCTGCGAGCGCATCTCAATTTGAATGAGGAGATCCAGTTGCCAATGCAATACCTGAAATCAACGATACTGGCATTTATTTATCGTACTTCAAAGATGAATGGGGATCATGATTTTTCAAGTGTTAAATTGATGGTGCGTTGTTTGACGGATTCTGGTTTCATGAGGGTCGCTTCATTTTATGTTGATCCAGACGAAAAGATTCGAGAATAAATTTTATTTCGGATAGAGCGCTCTGTATTTATCTGCAATCGGAGGGGCGAATGTTGAATAAATCATCAAACGCCATGGCAAGCTATTGCCTTATTCAAGGCCCATTGGCAGTTTGGAAATTTCATCATGCCGGAGAGTCAATGTATTCGAGGTGGTCGCGCTTTTGTATGGTGCGAAACTTGGATTCTGAGGAGTTGCATGAGTTATTGGGTCGGGTTCCGTTGACGCGTTCGATATTTTCCGAGAAGAATGCAGTTCGCTCAAGAGAGGAAGGTTGGTTTCCAAAACTGTTGATTGAGCTAAAAATATCTTCCGAGGAGCTGTGGCATATGTCGGGATATGACATTTTTTCGGGCAGTAGTCGTGAAAAATTGCTGACTCCGTTTTTAAAATACTGTCCGGCATGTTTGCGGTATGGATTTCACTCAATTTCCTATCAACATGTTCGTTTGGGGTATTGCCCTTATCATCAATGTTTGCTGGAGACAAGGTGTCGAAAATGTGGGTTTGAGTTTTCGCCAACATGGAATATTACGGGGCTGAATCCATTTTCCTGTCCTCGATGTGGGGTGCTCTTTATACATACAGCATCAAGACGTGATGATGCAAAGGATGTCGAACTTTCAACCAAAAAAGTAGAAATACTTCGTATGAGCATGAGGATCGAAGGTGGTGATGGATCAATAAACCATCCAAATCTTCGCGTTGGTGAGCATGGAATAAATAAATATAAATCGGTGGCATCTTTAATTCGAAATTTTCGGCGACATATCGACTGGTGGGATAGGAGGGACACAGATGTGAGGGGGCGGACTGTTGTTAGACGTTTTAATGATATGGAGGGGGATCGTAATTCGAGTGTACTGTGGAAGGAAATATCTGAATCTATATATTCCGTGCTGTCGGAGTTATCGAGGCGAGCGTCGTTTGATGGATCAAGTATGTCACGCGCTATGCATACAGTTGCTCTCAAGGGAAGCGGTGTGCGTTTTGGAATTAACGCATCTTTGTTGCACGTCGCTGTTGCAAAGACAAAATATGTTTATGGAGTCTCGGCCTTTTCTCGGCTAGGTGTTGGAGATAAGATTTGGGATGGGGATGATTCTCGTCGAGATTGCACCTTCCTAAATATGTTTGGTATGCCTGTGATTGACTCTATCAAGGCCAGCAAGGAAATTGCCAAGTATGAAGTGATGGGTCTGTTCTGTGCGATTCTCATGGATGCATGTCATCTTAAGGATCTTTGGGAGGTGGACTGGCGGGAAGTTCCAAACATCGAAAAATATTCTCCCGCGTGGTGTTATTTCACTGAAATGAGAGTTTTGGTGATTCGGCCGCGCGCAGACTGGGATTTGATTGATAGATTAATAAAAAGATACGCAGCGAAATTTTTTCCCAATGGAGTTTAATTATTTTATATTTCCGCTGATATAAAAATATTTTGCATTTAATATTTTATTTTGATGGGGTGAGAAATTTACGCTGAGCGTGATGAGCGGAGTGGGCGGGTAAGTGGTCGGGATGAATATCGGTCGGGTAAAAGTTTTATTATTGAAAGTATATCCTGAATTTCGCTGACGGGGGAGATGTCTGATCCCTTTATTTCGTTGTTCAGCGCCTTTCCGATCCAGCTATTCAAGTGCAGATTGGGGAATCGCAATTCGTCTGCGAAAGAGGATGACCTCCAGCAGAAAAAGACTTGATCGCCGTTATGCATTGCATCGGATTCTATTCCATACTTCCTTAGTTCTTTGAGAGTTTTCGTCGCATCGTGGCTGGATGGGGAATTTGTGCGAAATTTTAGAAATCGACACCAGCGATTGATTTGAACCAAAACTTCCTCCCAGACTATCCACGAAATTTCATAGGCTCCGTGGCAGGTGAAGGCATTGAATAGACCTTCATAGGTTATTATGTATTGAGCGAGGTTGGATGAGACTTCCGCATATCGCATGCAAAATAAACCCATATTAAGCCATGCGTAAACTTCGGCGTCGTTCTTTTCGTCAACCCCGCTAAGTGTGCCGCCAAAGAGCTCGTCGATGTATCGAGAAGTATCGCCGATGCTTGCGGTAGGAGGGCGCGGCATCAAGTAGCCGCATAATTTTTCGACCCTTTCCTTTTCTGCGGATAAGTCGAAATTTCCAACGGGAGAGTTATGGAGTAATTTCCATAGTGGGAAATTTCGCAGGGCTTCTGCTTCTCCGGTTAGTTTTCTAAGTAATTCCCATTGTTGAGTGGCTCTTTGTTCCCGCTGAGCAAGACGCGCGTAAAGTCGAAGATCAGCTCTTGCGACTCTTTCCCAAAATCTGGTTCGGTCCTCCACCACGAAGTTATCTTCCATCAGACGTTTTTCTATTCCGTATGCCGTCCGAGTGCCGCATGCTGCCCACGCAATGAGGTAAGTAAGTATGCACTGCATACGCTCTAGCTCCCTCTGCTGCGACTGAGCCATCCATGAATTGACGACGTCAAGCATCGGGAAGTAGAAGTAATGTCCCCTTGGATCATCCGGCCAGGGCGAGCGACGAAAATCGATCATAAGTCATCCTGTTCTAGGCTTGGCAGATCACGATTGACTTCAGAGTGATTATTCTGAACTATTTCAGTACTTTTGTTGAAGGCGTGGTAACAAGCGTTTACAAGCAACTCAAAGATTGATAGGGGTGGGGCTGGGCAAAGAGGGATGAACCCACCGATCGGCCAAATTCGTGATAGTCGAAATTGGAACGCTCCATACGTCTGGGCCTTCGTCGTCAGAGTCAACAGGTGTCGTCGTCGAGCGGGACAGATCGCTAGGGCGCAGCGAGGTTTGGCCATATGGCGCCAGTCGGAAGCTATGTCTTTCGTCAAGCGTTAGGAGCCGACTTGGGTTAGCAAATGGTGTTGTCACGCTGCATGGCGAACGGGACGACGCATCGCCGCCGTGCCAACGCGATGAGCGCTTGGCCGTGACGCTCTCCATTGTCAGGAGAAATAGGCCTGTGAGACTTGGTCCCGTGAGACCGCGAAGCCGGATAGGAACGAGGCATGTTTTGAGTGCTCGTTGCCGCGTCTGAAAGGATGCTCACCGCAGATGGATGAGCTAGAGCGTCGGATTCAGCATGGACTGCCAGGTGGGCAGCCGAGGCTAAGGCTTTATGGGCAACTTCGGTCAGGATTTGGGCCGCGACCTGACACCAACTCCCAGCGCGCTGATCAGGACCGGCTATCGCCAGCCCGCTTGCGCGGGGTTTTCCTTCAATCGGCCGGAATCTCGTCAGCTGTAGTTTCGAGCCTCTCCGTTCAGCACGAGAGTGCTCTCCGGAAACTCAAGTTTTTCCCACAAATATCTGAGAGTGTCGCCGAGTAGACTACCAAAGCGAAAACTTTCTGGGCTACCTCGGTCAGGAGATTCACGGTGGTCCTGACATCGGCTCGCAGCCCACTGGTCAAGATCGCTCAAAAAGGTTGAGTTGTGTGATCAATCGACAATGTCATTCCAAAATTCGCTAGTTTGAAATATTGCGTAAAATATCACATATCCGACGGTAATCAACATTGGCCATCCGAGCTTCAGAGACTCGGGGGTAAGAATAGAAAAACCGAAGAGAGCAGCGATTGTCCCGCTGAACGCGAGATGCCCTTCAAACCAAAGCACTCCGGCTACGAAGCTTAGCAGTGACATGACGCTGCCGACCGCGCCAATTAGCAACAGAGATGTACTTCCATTGTCAACGCGGGAAAACAATAGGAAGAAGAAGGCGAGTATTCCAAATAAGACATTAAATCTCGGGACCCCGCTCTGTGTTGCGAGAGAGAATACGGTTAGCACAAGAACAATAATCGGGTAGGCGTAGTACAGCTTTGATGAGGCCGTTAGATGGGAGAGTGCTCCGGCCATGACGAAGAAGAAGAGAAAAACTATGTAATAACATGCAACACCTATAATCTTGAGTGCCATGGACAACTGATCGCCTAGCGAATAATCAATCAGTGGCACAACGATCGGTGCTTGATCATTGAGAAGATAGAACGCGGCGACGAATGGGAGGGCCAGCCCGAGATTGTAGCTGGGGTGCTCGATTATTTTCTTTGCGATTCCAAAGCTGACGGCCATTGATATTCCCTGTATAATTATTATGCCAATTTTGCCATTAAAATCATGCGGTAGCAACATTATTCCCTAAAGAATTTAAGGCGAGATGAATCGCCTCTAGCAGGCCGTTGAAATACCCTGGCCGGTCCTTCACGATATAGGTTCCCGAGATCAAGGAAGAGCAAGCCGATGCGAGGCGCGGACGGTTATAACGAATCGTCGTTCAGCACGGTGAGTCTAGAAGAGTTCGTTCCGCAGGCGCATCCGCTGCGCCAGGTCCGGACGTGGCTGAACGAAGCACTGTCGAAGATGGACGCGAAGTTCTCGGCGATATACGAAGTCGACGTGAAGGGAGGTCGACCGAGCATCGCGCCCGAGAAGCTGGAGCAAGCGATGTTGCTACAAGTGCTGGACAGCATCCGCAGCGAGAGGCAACTGGTCGAGCAGATCTCGTACAACTTGCTGTTCCGGTGGTTCGTCGGCCTGTCGATAGAGGATTCGGTGTGGAACCATTCGGTGTTCAGCAAGAACCGCGATCGGCTGCTGGAATTTGACGCAATGACGGAGCTGTTCAACGCGACAGTGGAAACGGAGCAGAAACGAGGCTTGCTGTCGGGCGAGCATTTCAGCGTCGATGGCACACTGATTCAGGCCTGGGCTAGCCACAAGAGCATCCGTCGCAAAGATGATAGTGACGACGACCGGCCGTCAGGCAACTGGCACGGCCACCCGCGCAGCAACGAAACGCATGAATCGAAGAACGACAGTGACAGCCGCCTGTACCGAAAGAGCAATGTGGCACCGGCGCTGCCGAGCTATCTCGGTCATGTGCTGACCGACAATCGACACGGTCTGGTGGTCAATGTGCAGGCCAGCCGGGCAAATGGCCAAGCCGAACGCGACGTTGCCGCGGAGATGTTGCGGGACGTCTCGCTACTAGATCGACGCATCGCAGTTGGCGCTGGTAAGGGTTACGACACGCGCGGATTCATTTAGGCTTGCCGGGACGCGGACATGACGCCGCATGTGGCGCGGAACACGAAACGCAGCGGCGGCAGCGCGATCGATAAACGCACTACTCGACACCTGGGCTACGCACTGAGCCAGCGCAAACGGAAATGCATTGAGCAGTGCTTCGGCCGGGGCAAGGCGATCGGCCTGCTGCGCCAGGTCATGGCTCGTGGTCTCGAGAAGGTGGGCCAACTGCTGACCCTGACGATGGCAGCCTACAACCTGACGCGGCTGAGATCGCTGGCCGCGTTGCGCCCGCAAAGTGCCTGAGGTACCGGAGTGGGCACCGGGACGTCCACGACGTTGATCCATACGCATTGAAATCGGGCGAGTGAGCCGAAATCGAACGTTTCGCGGTGGTCGCCGCGAACGGCCAAAGTGAAAATACGTCCGGACAGACGGTAATTCAACGACCTGTTAGCGAGAGTTCTCGGTTGATATTTTATGTGCCACTTCGCTCCTGCTGAGCCGCTTGTCAAGAGAGGGCTGTTACTCTTCGATTAGGAATCGGTTGCGATTCTTCGCATCCTTGATCCATGCTGGTGCGCGCCCTCGGCCCGACCAGGTCGCGCCTGTCTTGGGATCGCGGTACTTCGCTTCAATCGGGCCTGTGGCTTTCTTTGCCGTCCGGCCTCGACGTACTCCGAAAATATCTTTCTCCGTAATCCCATACTCTACGACCTTGGTGCGGATGTCGTCGACGACAGCTTGGAACTCCGCAAGACGAGCAGTCTCCGCCTTCTGGGCCAGCGTGTCCATTTGAGCTTTCAATTCCTTGTACGTCGCCATGGATCCTCCTTTGGTTGCGCTGCGTATATGATACGCCAGATCGGTGAAAAAAATGGCGAATTCATGATGTTGCTCTTGAGCTAGTCGAACGTCGATGCCAGAAACAATGACAGGCACGACCGCCAATCATATAAAATGGAAGTGCGTACACCGATGAGCGTATCAAATGTATGGCTTCACGCAATCACCGTCCTCTGTCAATCTTGTGCCATGGCACTGTCTGCTGATTGAAGGGGTGACTTAAACGTAGTCGTGCCTTGCCTGGGAGGGGCGTGGTTATGTTGAAAGGGCGGGTTACTACTAATCATAAAACGTAGCGATTTGAATAATGTTGAAGAAATTTAGACTAAAGAAATCGGACGAATACGACTGTATTGTCGCTACGCTTTATGCTTCCGAAATGCTTGTCGCTTATCTTGATAAGCGCATGCATCATCAGTGTTTCGGTGGAGAGCAAGGTGACATAGAGCACTGGGATGACATCATAATAGACGCTTATGATGGTGCCGTGATCTGCTGTCAAGTGAAGCGTCAAACGGGGCCGTTCAGCAATGATAAAATTGCACGCGCACTGAAGAGTAAAGGTGAAAACAAGGGTGATTTGCAGAATTTATCTGAACTCGATAAAGCATTCGAGAGTTTGGGGAAATATTTTTCTCTGTCAAAATATGAGCGAGAGAAGCAGAAGAGGAAGTTTCGCTTGGTGCTGCCCGAGGCAGCCGTCAACATTAAAAGAGATCTGACAATATCGCAGTTACGAGATTTAACCGAGGAGTGCCGTCTCGATGGGGTCTCGGTGGAAAAAATCTTCGCGCGCGGTGATGGTGTCGTCAATTCGGTACGCGGATGGCTAATAAACTGGTGTGGATTCTCGGATAACGAACAGATTTTCGACTGCTTGAGTCAGGTCGAAATCGACTGCGTCGGGGCAGAGGCCGAACTCAGTAGACGAATACGACAGTATCTGGAGAACTGGTACCTGCCTTCGGACGACGTACGCGCAAAGATCCAGCAGTACATTAAGCAGCAGGCATCCGTATCTGGCTCGCTTACTCCGCGCCTGGTTGCCAGTCAGTTGCTTCCGAGTCTCCGACCCGACAAGCGCCTGTGGGCGCAGTATGTCATGCGAACAGAATCCAGCTGGCGCGTGGCAGGGACTCTGTCCACGGAGACCCCCGAGATGGAGCCGCCCCCCATCGTCGTACAGAAGCTTTGGACACCCAGCTCGGCGAGAACAGCCGAGTTGCAATTGAACTATGATTGCCCCTCACAAGGTATCGAAGGTCATTCACTCAATCATCCGTTGGTGCGTTTGGCCGTACACGCGAAAAGCGCGGCGATAAGCGCTAGAAATCCCAGTTTATGGCGAGTAGAAGTGGCGCGTTTTTTGCGTGAGACTTTAGGGAAGTCGGAGGACGAATTAGAAGATATTGGTTGGCTTGACATAATCGAGGCCACAGAGTCCTCTGAACATCGCCCGATTGACGGCATGCTATGCGTCGAATCCGAAATGAGCGCCTTGTCGGACAGCATGACTTTCCACACATGGACGCAAGTTAAGGAAGCAGTCGAGAACAAAATATTCAAGTTGCCTTCAACAGGCGACCTGCGAAGTAGTGTATTCGCCGTATGGAACGCCTGGAAGGGACAGATTGATGTCCAGCCAGCCGTTCAGTCCGATGTTCTGTCGGAGATGCTCTACGCAGTGAGTGAGGGGGACCGATATATCGGCACCTTGAGGGCGGGGCCACGTACGGTGCCGCTGCTGGTTAATGCATTTTTTATGCTACTACTGGTGACAACTGCGTTGGACGGCGATACGGCCTGCTGGGGCACCTTGAGCGCAATGCCGCTTAAGGTGGTCGCGCTTAGATTCTGGGGTGGGCCGCGGCAGCACAAGGCGTCGGCGCGTAAGTTGATCGAGGATGACTCTGCCGGTGATCGTCAAGGATTTTTCGGACCAGAGCCCGCAGCGGTACTGATTTTGCCTGAGGTATCGTCGCCGCTGCTGGAAGCTATCGGCAGCAGTTTCGCGAGCGATGCCGATAGTTTCGACAATATGATGCAACCACGACGCCCCAAGATCATTCTCACAAGTTCGTCCTCGTACAAGGAGGCATACAGTCAAGCACTGGTGACTGCGTCGATTGAGCCGATTCGTGCTTTCCTGAAAAAACAAATTGCACAACGAGAGTCGGTGCGATCGAACAACATTGAACGTACCGCGGTGAGTTGATATGAACTTCAAAGAACTAGTAGACACCTTCATTCTCGCCGCGACGAGCCGATTCACCGTGGACAGCAGCGAACCAGAGACATGCAGCCTTGATGGTTTGCGCGAGCAGTTGCTTCATTCCGAGATCTTGTATCTGAGGAGATCAGGTTTACCCGAGGCCGGACGTCGAACCGTCCTGTTTGCAGAGGTCGAAAACGTAGACAAGGCGCGAGCCGCCTTGCGATGGGCTGCGGAGGTACGAGACGCAACCCCGGAACCTGAGGCTGCAGACCTCTATATGTTTTTGAACATGGTTGAAGCGACAGTGGGCGACTGCCTGAGGATGGAGGCGGATGACCAATTCTGTCGAAAATATGTCGTCAGGCCGGACGAGGAGTGTGCGGATGACGTAGTGGCGCGCTCCTTTGTCGCGCCTGACGCGCAGATGTCGAAGATAGAGTCGTTGACCGATCCACTCGTCGCGGCACTCGCGTCCACTGCGGAAACACATCCGTGGTTCGGTCCGGCAGAGCAAGCGCAATGGCGGGCGATCCTTCTGACTTCCGGAACAGGCGCGGATCTCGCTGCAAAAATTGTGGGCGACCTTGGTGAGCAGGCAACCTGAATATGACAACGCTTCGTACGATTTCCCTGAGCAATATCCGCCGTTTCGGAGCCGACGTCTCGATTCCCGTGAGCGCCGGCGCGACCATCCTGCTGGCGCCCAATGGAACCGGAAAAACCGCCATATTTGAAGCGATCGAGCTTGCGTTGACCGGGCGCGTCGCGAGATTGCGCGACGATCTCTTCCCGCTGATTCGTGACAATACGCAGTCAGCGAGCGTGCGCCTCCAGTTTGAAGGCTTTGCCCAGGAAGCACATGTGCGACGCCCAAACACCCAGGCGAGTCAATGGGCTTGGTCGAAAGAACTGTTTGGTGGTGTGAACGTCGAGGACCTCACATATCTGCTCCGTTTGACCCATCTTCTGGATCAGCGCGATCGGGATTGGTTTGTGCAGGCAACAGAGGACGAGGCTGGCGCACAGCTGACAAAATTGCCCATGGGCAAAGACGCGCAGCAAGCGGCTCGGGTCATGCAAGGGCTCAAGTCGTCGTTGACTCGAACGATGACGGAGCGAACGCGAGACGTTGAAGATGCCCAAAGCCGATTGTCGCGCTGGGAAAACCTACTTGCGCGACGCAATAGTTTTTCGGCTCCCGATGGCCACGGCCTACCCACCTTGGCTGACGTTGGGAGGGAATTGCGCGACATCGTCAACTCCGATGGGGACTTGAACTGGGACACGCTTGAGAGGATTGAGAGCCAATTTAGTGTCGCCATGAGTGACAATGTCAGCGCCCGGGAAGACTCTGTCAAGTTTGAGGCAAAGCTGCAAGGTGTGGCAGGCGTACCGGCTGAATTTGGAAGCCATGTCAAAGATGCCGAAGCTCATCAGAGGGCGTCTCGAGTGGCAGAGGACGAGCGCAAAGCAGAAGAGGTGAAAAGAAGCGATCTGCTTAAAATTGTGGATGACCTCAATAATCGGCGGGCACAGAAATCACAGGCTCGCGACGAGTTTTTACGCATCAGAGAGAAAATCGCTGCCGCGACGACGGCGAAGGCTCAGTTGCAATTGCACACTGAATCGCTGCAAGCGTGCAGCGAGCTGTTAGAAAAATCTGCCAAGGAAGTTGAGGTCGCACGCGTCGCGCTTGCAAACATTCGGGACACTGAGCGTCAACATCGGACGTTCGAAGGCAAGCGGCGCTCGGTCGATGAAAATCATGCCGAGCTCGAAGCAGCAAAGCAAGCGCTGCGGCGTTGGTCCGAGGATGATGTGCGACTGGCCGAGATCGACAAGCGGCTTGAAGCAGCGGATATCCAATTGGGGGAGATTCGTGCGCAATCGGAGGCCGTCACGACCGAGCGCAATGAGGCGGCGGAGCGCGTAAAGGAAACCGGCACGATTCTTGAGCAATTGCAGAAGTCAACAAGTGCCATCAAAGTCGCACTCAGTAGTATCGTTGCTCATCTTGAAAGCACGGCGGAATCGTGTCCGTTGTGTGGCGTTCACCACGGCGCAGAAGATTTGCGGAAAAGAATTGACGGTCAGCTCGAGGAGATCAATCCAGCGCTGACTGCCGCAGCCGATCGAAACCGCAGTGCGCGAGAGAGACTCGCGGCGAGCGATGCGCAGCTTACTGCGCTGGGTAGCAAGGTGAAGGCGACTCAGGCAGCGAGGAACGACCTTGCCCGCGAACGGAGCGAGCTTGGGGCACGAGTTGTCACGTATAAGCAGCACCCGTTGATGTATGACATGGCGCGTGCGGAAGCGGGGGTTGCGCTCGAACAGCGCCAGTCGGCACTTACGCAACTGCGCTCAGAACTGGATCGGGACGTGCTCGCCGCTCCAGCCAAACCGGCTGCTGGCGACATCTCTGATTGTGAGGTGAGATTTGACCAAGCCGAAGCGACGCGATCCAGAGTGGCGCAAGACTTGGTGCGCCACCGAGAGGCGAAGGCCCTAAGTCGGACTCGACTGGGCGAGTTGGAGGCGGAGTTGCCGGATCCAGTGATCATTCAGAGTATTTCGGAAAATATATTGGGAGCCGAGCGGGACGTACTGGCTTTGGATGACGAGCGGCAGAAGGCCGATGCGCAGGTTGCCAAGCTCAACGAGTCCATGCAGAAAATTCGCGCGCGCGAACAGGAATCGCTTCTGAAGTACCGGACTTCTACAGAGGCGGCCGCCCAGTTGAGAGAGAAATGGTCTGGTGTGCCGCTCTCTGGAGAGCCCTCGAGTTCTACATTGCAGCAGGCGCTTGCGGATATCGCGAGCAAAAAACTGGTATTGGAAAATAAGGCGGTTCGCCTAAACGCGATTCGTCAGGATTTGGCGAAACTGCAAGGTGCTGCCGCGCTTCAACTGGCACAAAAGGATGTCGACGCCGAGCGCGGCGAACTGGCTGAGCCTGAATTCGAAACGACGCTGGTGCAAAAGGTTGCACGGGCCAATGAGGCGCTTACGTATGTCGGGGATCGCCGAAAGACGGTTGATACGCTGTCAAACTTGCTTTCTCAAAATATCCTTGAGATGCGTGAGCATATCACCGCCGTGGTCCCTGTCTGGCAGTCGCTGCTCAGGAAGATTGTGAGAGAACCGCGCTTTGCAGAGACGGTTCTGACGCTCCAGCGCCAAACGAGTCGAACGGAGGCGCACGTTCAAGTGCAACTCAGTGGGCAGCCGGTGTTGGCGTCTGAAGTGGCGAGCGAAGCACAAAAGACTGATCTTCAACTGACTTTTTTGCTTTCAATGGCTCTCGTGCACAGTTGGTGCCCGTGGAAAGCGCTGCTTCTGGATGATCCGACTCAACATCACGATTTGGTCCACGCGGCTTCTGTCTTCGATGTGCTCCGGGACTACATTGTCGACCACGGTTTTCAGGTGATCGTGACAACCCACGATGCGGTCCAAGCCCGCTTTTTTGCTCGCAAGCTTATGAACGATGGCATCGATGTGAATCTTGTGAGCCTCGTACCAGGTGCAGATGGCGTGGTGGCAAAGTCGCTACTTGAACGGTCAGCGACTACCTATTGACTGCTACCCGACCAGGGTTCTCGCGACGGACGATGAAGGTTGGTGCTGTTTTGGCCGTCTCGTCAATCTGCAGCAGCCGATAGATCCGCGGTGCATTTAGGCGACTGCTTCGCGGTCCGGAATCGTACTCCCGAGGCCCGTACAGACGTTCTCCGGGCTGCTCAGCGTGACCGTATAACTGTAGCTCACGTAACTCGACGCTTCTTGAAAACTTCCGATTGCAGTTTGATATTTCGGCGCTGCTTCCCGGCAGCAGAAGGTGCAAAGCGTTGCGTAGGTCGCCGGGCTGCCTCACTCATTCCGGCCGACGCGGCCAGTGTCGTCCACGCGTCCAGTTTCTGACGCAACACCTCGACCGTATCGTTCCGTTGGGCGAGGGTGGTGTCCTTGGCAGTCAGTTGTTCCACCAAACCCACGTTCAGTTGCTTGGCCGATGCCAATTGTGCTTTCAGGCTCGTCAATTCGTCACGCATAGCATCGCGATCGCCGCGGTAGGTGCTCTCCAATTCAGTAAATCGATCTGTCGCCGCCTGTAAGTCCTTTCTCGCCCTGTTTGCCACCGTTCGCTCGCTGTCAATTTCGAGTAGCGCGCGTTTTTCGGCGGCGATCAGCCGCTGTTCATTTTGACTGATCGATTGTCGCAGCTTCTCAAGCTCAGTCGAAAAGTCCCGCCTGGCGTCAACGAGCGCTGCTGCGGCTGTGTTTGCTTCCTCCCGTGCGCTGTTCAATTGCCCGCGCAGCACCGCATTGACGGTCTGCTGTTCCACAAGCTGCGCCTCTAGCTCCGCAATCCGAGCCGCGTTGCCGACCGCTTTATCCTCAGCTGCTTGGCTCGCAACTAGTGCAGCTTCACAACGTGCTTCGGCATCATCCGCTCGCTGCCGAGCGGTGTTGGCCTCCAATTGCAGATCGTTTCGGAGCGTCGCGAACGAGTCGCCGGCCGCTTGATTGGCCAAGCGCCAAAGCGTGATGACAAGCTCGCCAGTTGCCTTGGCCACCTCAGGCGGCAGATCGGGTTGACCGATGTCGACACGAGACCGATCGCGCACGCCACTCCAGAAGTCACGAAGCGCCTTCGCCGGCGCGCTCATGCTGCCGCGCCTGACGAGTTGATAGAGCTTGTTGGCTGTTGGCGTTTCGCCGTAGCGGAAGAACAGCAGCGCGCACACTTCGCGATAGAGCGCCTGCGTGTCCGCGACGCGGTCTTTGAGCGCTTGGACGTCGTCCTCGAGCACCTGGTTCATGGTCTGAGCAAAGGAGAAATCGTTGATGAATAATACAACGTATTATGTTGTATATATGGCATTTTTTGCATCATACACGACATTACTGCTATAATGTCGTGTATGATGGATTGACTGAATTTCAAGGGCGCTCGAGGCTCGCAACCATGTCCAACACCAAATCTGACGTCGTCGTGGCGCCGGTCGAATCGCTCGCTGTACCGGAAATGCTCGATGGCCGCCTTGGCACCAATCGCGGTCTCGCCGAACACGCCCAACTCGCCGCCGACAATGACCTCGATGCGATTCGAGCATGGCTGGCAAACTACGCAGGCACACGAACAACGTTCGACAACTACCGCAAGGAAGCCGAGCGGCTACTTCTCTGGTCACTGGCTCAACTGGGCAAACCGTTGTCGTCGCTCACTCATGAGGACCTGCTGGTGTTCAAGGCGTTTATGTCGGATCCGCAGCCGGCTGCACGCTGGATCTCGGCGAACGGCGGCAAGTACCCGCGCGGCGATGAACGCTGGCGCCCATTCAACGGACCGCTTTCACCGGCCAGTCAGCGTCAGGCAATGGTTATCCTGAATGCGATGTTTACGTGGCTGGTGAGTGCCGGCTATCTGCGTGGCAACCCAATGGCGCTGCTTCGACAGCGGTCTAGGGGGGCGTCGTCGCGGGTGACGCGCTATCTATCGATTTCGCTCTGGGACGAAGTGAAGTCCTTCGTCGAGCAACTACCGCAGGAAACGGAGCAACAACGTAGCCATTACGCACGTTGCCGCTGGCTGACTACCCTTTTCTATCTCCAAGGAATGCGGATTTCCGAGGTCGCTCATGGGCAGATGGGCAACTTCTATCGTCGACTCGGACCCGACGGTCGCGATCAGTGGTGGCTGGAGACGCTTGGCAAGGGAAACAAGCAACGCATCGTTCCGGTTTCAGGTGAGCTTATACAGGAGCTGCGGGCCTACCGAGTTGCGAACAATTTACCCGACCTTCCCGGGCGGAGCGAGGAGACTCCTCTGGTCGTTCCGCATAAGGGGAAAATGCGCTGCCTGTCGCGCTCGGCCATTCACGACGCAATAAAGGCAATCTTTGCTGGCGCGGCCTTATGGCTACGCGCAAAAGGCAGCGAATATTTCGATCGCGCAGACGAATTGGAACGGGCTTCCGCGCACTGGCTCCGCCATACAGCAGGTTCGCACCAGGCGGATGGTGGTGTTGACTTGCGGACCATTCGCGATAACCTCGGTCACGTCTCGCTAAACACGACCAGCTTGTATTTACATACCGAGGACGACGAGCGGCACAAGGAAACGGTAAACCACCATCGAATGAATTGGCAGACTGCAAAACGGCCCGACGGAGAGTCAAGCAACTGACTCGCTCGCATGAGCTCTAGGGCGGAAAACGAGGGGAGGCTAGCCTCGATTCCCGAAGTCTCCACGAGCCAACTCTCACTGAAAACTTAAGGCCGTAAGAACTCGGATGCCGACGCCCTATCGGCGTCGGCTGACCTGTTGACTCAGCACCCGCAGTGCTCTCGTTACGCCGTCAGAACGTCGGAAGCACCAGACTCAGCAGCTCCGTTTCCTCGACCGCTTTGATCGACACTGGGCCTTCATTGGCCTCGAACTCGAACGCGGTATGAAGACCGAACTCGTTACCCTCAACGACAACTTTCCCCTTGCTGAGGAACAGCAACTCGACCGAAGACTGCATCCCCGCCGCAAACGAAGCACCGGCTTCAAGCTTCACGAAACCGATCTGTGTATTGCGTTCCGTGAAAGAGCCAAGCAACTTCGTGGAAACTCCCGGCGTACCGCTCGGGATCCATTCGAAGCTCGCCGGGTTCATCAGTACGAGATCCTCATACCGCGGCTTCGCATACTCCAGCTTGTGACCCTTCACATATTCAAAGCAGGCCTCGAAGCCGTCCTGGTTGTGCTTTTTGCCCGACTCGTCGTACCACGTGAAGATGCCATCCTTGAATTCGCCTTTGCTCTTCAGTGCCTGGTTTGCCGCCTCGCGCTCTTCCACACTCACGAAGCCATAACCGGACGAGCCACCGAACTGGCAAACCATCACTTCAAGGCCTTCCGGACGTTCTTGCGGCCCGTAGTACACACTTTCGGGGAAGTAACCCACCCAACCTTCCGGCAGAACCTTTCCCTGCCCGTATGGAAAATCGCCTTTGATTACGTAGCGCACCTGATCGAAGTTGTGTCGGTGGCTCGGTGCCACCCAACCGCCGGCACCGGTGCGACCTACGTTAATCAGATAGTTGTTCGGCGAGCCTGGTTTTCCCTGCAACAAAAATTTCTGCTCGAGCACCCCTTCCCGCATGTTGCTACCGATCCGGCCATAATCCGTCGATGAAGCTTCCGAAATTCGCATTTACCCCCCCTCCTTGTGCTATCTGTCCGGCCATTCAGAGGCCCAAAAAAATCCAATGACGGCTAAATTGATATGGTTTCCGAAATATATGCAATCCGAGATGCCTAGTTTTCGCTTCCCATTTCATGCACGAACGCCCGGATACCTGCTTGCGTCGCGACGTCCAGACGCTTGCTGCTCGCGCTTGGCTATTCCTCTGCTGCTCGCACCTTCAGTTCTTGGCTCACAAGTTGCGTGTACCGGTTGACCGGCCAAAGAGCCACTGAGAGGGGGAAATGGCAGATCCGATGTCCAACTTGATACGATCAGCACAATTACCATGTTGCTGATTTTGCGCGTAGCACTTGCCTTAGTACAGTTCGTTTTCATCGATAGCCTGGTAAGTTTCGCTAACAGCAGCGGCGCTCACGGCTACGAAACCGACAACGCGGAAGTCTAAAGATATCCGGACAGTTTGATTGTGGAGGGTCAGCGGAGTGTCCCCGCAGCGATCCGAACGGTAGAATTGATCTCTCGGTAGCAGTGGGGGAAAGGCGCGCATTATCTTACGCTCGCACCCAGGTTGTGCGACGCATTCGCAGGACTGAACCAACCACCTCTCACGTGGGCGTTGACCCGCGCCGATACTGATGCCGGGCGCCGGATTGCCGGTGGCCCTAACGCCAACGCCACCAATGCGCCAATAATCGCACCTGCACGCTCATGCGCGAATAATGCGTCGCGGAACGGCATCCCGGCCGATCATGTCGGCGCCTTTGGCGCCGATCATGAGGGTGGGCGCATTGGTGTTCCCCGACGTAACATGGGGCATGATGGATGCATCGACAACGCGCAACCGTCCAATTCCTCGGACACGAAGACGTTCATCGACCACCGACAGCGCATCTCGTCCCATTTTGCAGGTACTGGTCTGATGCGCCGCCGTGTTCCCAGTCTCGGCCATGAAGTCGAGCAGTTGCTCGTTGGTCTGCACCTGCGCCCCCGGTACGTGTTCGTTGATCACTCTCGATGCAATCGGCTCCGTCGTCATGATCTGCCGAATCTGCTTGATGCCGCTGATCATGACACGCACATCATCCTCGTCGGTCAGGAAGTTTGGCGTGAACATCGGTTTGTCGGCCGGATTTGCGGATCGGAGTGTGACTGCACCGGTCGTTCGAGGACGCAAGATGAACACCGATACCCCCATGCCCGACTGCCTGTCGACTTCGACGTGCCCGCTCGGATGATAGGTGAACGTCATCGGCCGAAAACTGATCTGCAAATCGGCGTAGTCAACGTCGGGCCGGCTTTTCACGAACGCCGCGACCTGGGACGACCCAAGGGCCAGGTATCCGCTTCGCGTCAGCAGGTAACGGGTACCTTCGAAGTACTTCCAAATCCCGCGGATGTTGCGGTTGTATGAGCTGGGATCCGTTGATCTGTAGGCGGTGTGTACGTAGAAGTGATCCTGCAGATTACGGCCCACCCCAGGAAGATCGACGACCTGCCGGATCCCATGCCGCTGAAGCTCCTCGCCGGGCCCCACACCGGACAGCATGAGGATCTGGGGTGAATTCAATGAACCCGCCGACAAAATCACCTCTCTCGCTGCGGCAATGGATTGGACGGCCCCATCGCGCTGAATCTCGACGCCCGTCGCTTGACGGTTTTCGTCGAACAGAATGCGCCTGACCAAACAACCGGTCCTCACCGTCAGATTAGGTCGATTCAAAACCGGCTCGACAAACGCGACGTATGCCGACTGCCGACGCCCGGCGCGAATCGTATGCTGCATAAAACCGACGCCATCGTGGACTGCGCCGTTCAAGTCTTCCGTCTCCGGAATACCGACGCGCCGTGCCGCCTCGATGAAGTCGTACGAACTAGGAACCTTCACCGCGGGGTCGCTGATCCACAGCGGACCGCCGGCGCCACGAAATTCGTCCGCGCCCCGCTCGTTATGCTCGATGCGTTTGAAATGCGGAAGAACGTCGTCATAGCCCCAGCCCGGATTACCCAGATCGCGCCACTTGTCGAAATCGCCGCGGTGCCCCCTGATGTAGATCATGCCGTTGATGGAACTCGACCCGCCCAGCCCCTTTCCGCGTGGCCAATACATCTTGCGATCGCGTAGCGCCGCCATGGGTTCCGTGTAGTAGTTCCAGTTGAGCTTGTCATTGAAGTACAGTTTCGCCATCCCCGCTGGCGTATGCACCCAGAACTTGTCCGACGGTGGCCCTGCCTCGAGTAACAACACCTTGTTTTCCGGAATTTCGCTGAGTTCCCGCGCAACGACGCATCCGGCCGAACCGGCGCCGATGATGATGTAGTCGTAAACTTCCATGATCGTTACCTTTCTCATTTGGTCGTTTCAACGCGAACGGCTGCCGTGGTGCCCGGCATACGCTCAACGCGTTTGTCCTGCTCGTCAACCGATCTGTTCGAGTCGACACACTTCGTTTCCGTACAAACTGAATCAGACAAGCAATGGCAACGGCCGTGACGTACCACCAGGGGCCAACGACGATCCAAACGTGCGCAAGAGCCATGCGCTGATCAGCGGCGTCGTGCCGCCCATTGCAGCCACAATGACTGGTACGAGATCATGTGCGCTTTGCACGTGATCTATTCATGTCGTCGCCTTATGACGTTCGCGATGCGCGGTACGCCGTTGAATTCGCAATCGTGGTGGCCTCATCTCTCTACTCGATAGGTCACCGCGATCCGCCATGTTCATCTGATGTACGAATCATTATCGAAGCTAGCCTGACAAGATGGAAATGAATAAACTGGATGTGTCTATAAACGAAAGCATATGGCCAGGTTGAGAGATCGATGGAGAACACCCTTCACGGCATTCCGTGGGCGCGCAAACTGAAACTGCGCCATCTCGAGGTATTCATAGCGCTCCATGAGACAGGGAGCATGACGGCGGCCGCTGCGCAGTTGCACATGACCCAACCGGCGCTATCTCACTGGTTGAGCGATCTGGAAGACGTCATTGGCCATGCGCTTTTCGTCCGGCATCGCCGTCTGGAGCTGACATGGGCCGGAGAAGTGCTGCGCTCGCACGCGGAGCGAATGCTCGGTGAGGTATATCGCGCCGACGCGGATCTGAAAGCGGTGCAATCCGGATTGCATGGTCGCCTGCACGTGGGCAGCGGTCTGCCGCGCGTATTGCTTCCGAAAACGATCGTCCGCCTCCAGGAGGCGTGGCCAGGCATTTTCGTCTCGGTCGTGGAAGCACCGTTTGCCTCGCTGCTCGAGATGCTGACAAACAGAAGCATCGACGTGATCATCGGCGCTCTCGGCGCCCAAGCACTTGGAACCGGATTTGCGACCGAACCTCTGCTCGCCGACAGTATCCAGATCGTTGCGCGGCGCGGGCATCCTTGCCTGGAAGAAGCGCCCCCGCGTTGGCCCGATCTCCTCGATCACGCATGGATTCTTCCGCCATCAGGAGCCGAAATGCGGACCCTCGTCGATGCGGCATTTGCGGATCAGCATCTTCCTGCGCCGAAGCCGTGCGTTGAAGCTGGCTCGTCCATCCGTGCCCAGCTTCTGATGGATGGCGGCAACTATCTGTCGACGCTGCTGGGTTCCGAACTGCAGTTGTACAAAGCGTTTGGGTTGGATCGAGTGCGGCTCGAGCCTGCCCTCCGCTTCCCGGACATTGGTGCAATCTGGGACGCCGAACGCGCTAGCCCATTGGTTTCACACTTTCTCAACGCACTTCGCAGCGAATCGGCGGCGATGGTATCGATTGGCGACGACTCGGCACCCCGCGCGCCCTCCGACAACATCGACTGAGAGTACTTGAACGCGGTGGCGATGCGTCCGTGAGGCATCGTCGCCGCGATATTTTGATTCCGCGTCGGCCAGCGGTCTCGTTCTGCCGTTAGAGGCGTTGAGGAACCGGCAGCCGACCGTCCGCTTCCCAAACCGCAGCCAACTCATCGATGCTGACCGAATTGCCCAATCGATTACACGCCGCATCCAGCATCGAACGGACAAGCGTCGCGATCAGCATCGGCGCGCCATAGCGCATACCGACCGCCGATGCCATCGTGACGTCGCTTGCAACGTGCCCTAGCGTCGCATCGGCCGTGTGGCCGGTCGACGCAAGCGCCGGGAGCACGCGCGCGGATGCACTGTTATAGCCCGAACTTTTGTTCAGTACGGTTGCCATGTCGCCAATGGTCAGGCCGTTGCTGACACCCATCGCGGCACATTCATACGTGATAAGCCGGTTGCAGGCCGCGATCGCGGCCACGACCAACCGAGTCGCATGCCCGTTGCCCGCATCACCACACTGTACGATCGTCGGACAGATGGATTCCAGTACGGGGTGAAGAGACTGGAATGCGGTTGGCGCCCCGCCGAACAAGATCGCAGACGCTTCGTGGATCGATTCCGTGTTCTCGGTATGTAGCGGCGCATCGACGAACGCAATTCCGCTTGCGGCCAGCTTTACCGCCCGTTCGCGGGCCTTATCCGGGTCGTCTTGCCCGAGGTTCGCGATGATTTTCCCTTCGCGCAAGCCTGCCAACAATCCGTCCTGCGATAGCAGCTCGTCCAACTGCGTCTCGGAATCCGCAGCTAACAGAACAACATCCGAACACTCGCCCAGCGCGGCGAGACTATCGAGTCGCCCCACCCCCTCTGCTGGAGACGAATCCCCATCTGCGATGTCGACGAAAAAGACCGGATATTTTGCTGCCAACCGACGCGACACGAAAGCCGCGAGTGCGCCGGTCCCTGCCAGCCCGATATTCATCACTTCACCTCCTTTGCTTGCGAGTCGGCAGTCTTTTCGACAAATTGCGTCCCGGCCATGGATTGAATGACGCCGATCATTTCTTCGAGCTGGGCGTCCTTGCCAAGCGCATTCAAACCCATTTGCAGTATTGCGCGCGCCGCGCCGCCGATCGGCATGGGCACGCCCTGCTCCGCACCGAGCGAAATGGCCTGATGGATATCCTTGACCTGCAGTGCCAGTGAGAACTTCGTGGACTGGCGCCCCTCGGCAATCGCAGGCAACATCCCTTGAGACGTATAGTTGCGTGCGGTCGTCGCGTTGATCGCCTCGGTCATGGTTTCAAGCTGCAAACCGAACTTGCGCCCCATCGCCACGACCTCGAGCGTCGCCAGGCGACAACTGACGTTCATCATGTTGTTCACCGTCTTCATGGTCTGACCATTGCCGACGCGCTGGCCACAATGGAAGACGTTCGGGCTGATTGCCGTCAGGATCGGAAGCGCCTTGTCGAATGCGTCGGACGGGCCCGACGCAATGATCGATATCGTCCCGGCGATTGCCGTTGCCATCGCTCCGGAAACGGGAGCATCGAACAACGCGACACCCATCTCCGCGAGCTGCCGAGCGAACTCGCGTGTTTCGCTCGGCACCCCGCTGGTTTGATCTACCACGATACTGCCCGGGGAAAGCCCCTCTGCCAGACCGCCAGCTTCAAAGATGACCTTCTGGACGTCCGAGCTTCGCGGCAGGCACAACAGCACGATGTCACTGGCTCGAGCGACATCCGCAGGGGACGCAGCTGCGCTCGCCCCCAAATCTACAAAACCCTGGACGACCGTCGGGCTCAGATCGAACACGGTCAACGGGAATTTCCCGACAAGGTGACGCGCAAGTGCTCCACCCATGGCGCCCAAGCCAATATATCCAACGCGCATGTATCTCCTCCGTTGCGCTCAGACGGCCGACAGAACGCCGACCGGAATCTACGTGACAATTTCGTTATGCTGCGCCTGTCGACAATCGAGGTCGAGTCGAATTTTCCATGCTGGCTGGTAAGGCTCGCTTACCAGTTCGCGACGGCGAAATGCCTTCTATACACGCGGGCACTGAAACGCCGCGGCGCATAACCTGCAGCTGGACGCCGCCGTGGTACTGGCAGCATACGAAATCTCCGTTGCGTTACGTATCGATGTAGGCGTTCTTTGTGTAGTTGCGCCCAACTCTTCAACACTGAACCCTTCGCGCCGCGCGCGCTCCTGGCGCACCCATATCCAACGATTCGATTTCCGCCAATTCGTCGAATTGGCACTCGATCGTGCCGCGCATGCGGTATGGAAATTCCTGCCGTTCATATGGATTCCAGTCACTCCACGAATCTTCGAACGCGCGTCGGGCGACGCGTACCGCTAAATCACCCCCCGCGTCTGCGATGGTCCGAGTCTGCAGAAGGCGGCGCTCAAGCCCAGAGTCAAAGGTCGTTGCCTTCTATCACAATGACGCCCCCCTGCGCACTCAGGATATTCGATCACATCTGGTGTTAGTGATGCGCCAAAGCTCATTACATGAGGAATACGCCCTTACCACCACTTTGGCGATCGAAGCTTCGATAAGCCTCGTCGGCCTGATCTAGCGTCCACCGATCCGTAAAGAGCGCATCAAGATCGATTCCGCGCTCGACCACGAAGTCCGCGCAGGCCTTCTGCGCCTGTATCGACATCGTCCACGAAGTCAGAATGCGAAGTTGCGTGCGAAGCACGTTCGCAAGTGAGAAGCTGATCTCGGCACCGATGCCGACGAGACACACTGTTCCCCACGGACGCACGCAGGTGAGCGCCTCGCGGCCCGCCGACGCAGCCCCGGCGGTCTCGAGCGCCATAGTTGCACCTCTACCGCCGGTCAAGTCGCGAATCGCGTCTGCCACGTTGGCATCGCGTGCATCAAGAACGTGGTCGGCACCGAATGCAGTTGCCCGATTCCGACGGCTCTCGTCAAGATCGACCGAGATGACCCGCGCCCCTTGTGCCTTCGCGAGGACGGTTGCCGACAGACCGACCGGCCCCTGCCCGAAAACCGCGACCGTATCGCGACCGGTTAGCCCCATGCGCTCAAACGCTCCCCATGCGGTGCCGGTACCACATGAAATCGCGGCGCCGGCCGCGAAGCTCAAGCGATCGTCGAGAGGCACCAACGTGCTCGCCGGCACCTTCATGTACGGCGCGTGGCCTCCGTGTGCGTCCGTTCCATAAACCACCGCGGGAATCGTGCTGCACATCTGCGGCCATCCGGCCCTGCAATCCTCGCATCCGGCACAGCCGTGATAGTGATGCACCATCACGCGCGTGCCGATCCGAGCATGCGAACTCGTCACACCGGGCCCCACGGCAACTACGATGCCACTCGGTTCGTGACCTGCAATGATCGGCGTCGCCAACGCACTACCCGGACGGCGATAGACGTGCAGGTCGCTGCCGCACATGCCCGAAGCCTTCATTTCGAGAACGACCTCGCCGGGACCCGGCGTCGGATCGGGAACGGTGACGAGCTCGAGCGTGCAGTCCCCGCGAAAAACAATGCCGCGCATGGTACTCCTGCCTCCTTTCCGATAGCATCCAATTGAACAGTGGCGCTCGACACGTTGTCGGTGCGGCGCGCCGATCACCATCCTCGCTCTGCCGTCGATGCGAGGGCCTTCCACCTGGGAGTTCAGGTTCTCGGAACCGGATGCGGCACTGCGTCCGGCGAGACCGGTTTCGCGTCGGGTTCCAGCGCCTCGAGCGATCGCTGGTTGGTCTCGATGCCGGCGACAGCCATGAGCAACGCAATCGCCAGATAGACGCCAGAGATCACGCCCACTACCCCGGCAATGCCGTAATGCCGGAACAGTGCCAGCACGATGAAAGGCGCACCTACCAGCCCCAGCCGGCCGATCATTTGTGCGACGCCACCGCCTCGGAACCGATATTCCGTCGGAAACAATTCCGGTGTGCCGCCAAGCCCGAGCGTCAGGAAAACGGCTACCGACGCAACGAGGAAGAAACCGCAGATCACGATCGGCAACGGCGACGTCAGGAACGGATACACGGCGCCGAGGCTTGCGCAGATCACGCCGAACATCACCAGCCCCCAACGACGCCCGATGCGGTCGGCGATCAACGCGCAAATAAGCGGGCCGACGACGTAGCCTGCCATCATCGCCGCATGGAACCCGAGCGAGTTGGTCACGCTCATCCCCTGGCTGACAAAGAACGTCGGCATCCAGCCGGTGAAGCTGTACGAGCCGAACAGGCATGTGACGTTCACGACAATCGCCAGTAACGTGCGGCGAATCACGGGACGGGTGAACAGCACCGACACGGGAACATTGCGCAGTTCGGAGGCCGCGTTCTGCTGAGACGCCGGCAGCGGTTGGGTCACACCCGCCTCGGCCTCGATCCGCAGCAGAATCACCTCCGCTTCGGCGCCTCGGCCCACCCGCTCCAGCCAACGCGGCGACTCAGGCAGATGGCGGCGCAACCACCAAACCCACAATGTGCCGACCCCACCGATCACGAACATCGCTCGCCAGCTAAGCCACGGAATCACCACCATGCCGACCAGCGCCGTGATGAACACGCCGGCGCCGGCGATCATTCCGAGTAGCCCCAGGTACCGGCCGCGCTGCTGCGGGGGAACGAACTCGATCACGAGACCATAGCCCATCACATACTCGGCTCCCATCCCGATGCCCATCACGAAGCGAATAGCAATCAGCCACTCCATGGACGGGGCGAAAGCCGACGCGAGCGCCATGACGCCAAAAATCGCCAGATTGAACTGATACGCGAACAACCGGCCATAGCGATCGCTCAACCATCCGGCGAGCGCTGCACCGATCGTGAGGCCGGCGAATGTCGCGGACATGAACACCGAGTTCATCTGCAATGTCGACCAGTGACTGCTCAACATTGCCGCGAGCACGGCACTCGACAACGTGTTGTCAAACGAATCGAAGAACATCCCCATGCCGACCAGCCACAGTACGCGCCGGTGGAAGGTGCCGATCGGCAGGCGATCGAGCCGTGCTCCGGCATTAACCCTGTTGATCATCACTTGTCTCACTCCTCAGTTATGGATGCCAATATCCGTTCTGTTCGACATCACGTTATCCGCTGTACGACCGATCACGAGGAGCGGACATGCACGGGTGACGACGAAAAAACAAATCGACTGTCGGGGAGACACGGTGCGTCGTCGACACAAGTCGTGCCAGCCGGTCTCGGATAAGTGGCCAGCAACTCGGCAACGATGTATCTGCATGTCTCCCCCGTACCGGGTATTTATATTTGAGAGGCTACGATCAGCTGCGACATTCCGTCGGCGGACATGTCGCACGACGAGGGTGTATGAGTGACGCGATCTCATGGCGATGCTTGAGGGCAGCCATGAAGCAATCAGTTGATTGCCGTCAACGCGCGTTGCGTTGACAACGACGAAAATGAAATTGTGGTCGGTGCTCGTCACGCTGCGGAGCAGCCGCCGCTTCAACGGTTCGGAGCATCGTAGAGACAGATGGTTCGTCCCCTCGTACTTCGGCTTAGCACTCTCGAAGCAAACTCCGCCATGCGCGGCGTCCAAGTTTCGTCCCCATCGTTTTGGCAACCAGCCTTCGTTTTCAACCAGTGTGCCGAGCGACTTACGACGTGTACAGTTGGTTTTGATTGGCCTACACGTAAGCTTCACTTACCTGATCGGGCTGCCGTTCGTCTTCCGCGCCTCCTCTTCAGCGACGCGCTGCATCCATGTGGATCGCAGGACAAAACGACCGTCAACGTCTTCGTTGACCGGTGATTTCGTGTCGAACGGGATCGGCGTCTGCGTCTTTCTAAGCGGCATTCCAGCTTCGCCGTCCGCTGCCGGTCAGGCCACTTGAACTGGGAGAATTGACGACCGACGCGTGCTCGCGCAATCGAGCGCTCGCGTCGGTCGAATGTGGTGACGGCGCCGGTGTCGTGATCGTCAACGACGCGCACACGCGATGAGCGCGCATCCGGCTACCGAAGTGCAGGGTCGAGCTGACAGGCTACTCGAAACCGATCATCGCCTTGACCTCGAGATACTCCTCCAGGCCAAACACGCCCATCTCGCGGCCATTCCCGGAGCGCTTGTAGCCTCCCATCGGTGCCATCGTGTTGCTCGCCATACCGTTCAGGAACACACGACCCGCGCGCAATTGACGACCGACCGACAGCCCTCGCTCGCGACTCGACGAGAATACATATCCGCCGAGACCATACTCGGTCCCGTTTGCGATTTCGATTGCTTCCTCTTCCGCATCGTATGGAATGACGGCAAGCACCGGACCGAAAATTTCCTCCTGCGCGATCCGCATGTCGGGCGCCACATCGGAGAAGATCGTCGGCTTGACGAAGTAGCCGCGCTCGAGTCCGGCCGGCCGACCGAGACCTCCCGTACAAACCGTAGCGCCCTCCTCGATCCCGATCGCGATGTATTGTTGAACCCGATCGAACTGAGCCTTGCTGACCACCGGCCCCATCGCAACCTCTGGATCCAGTGGGCTACCGACGCGTACCGTCTTCGCCGCATCTTTGAGTAGCGACACGACCTCATCGAGCTGGCTCCGATGGACAAGGATGCGGCTCGGCGCGTGACATGACTGCCCCGTATTCGAGAACGCCCGCGTGACGTTCCATTGGGCTGCTGCCTTGAGGTCGGCATCGTCGAGAATGACGTTCGCCGACTTCCCGCCGAGCTCCTGCGCGACGCGCTTAACCGACGGGGCCGCCGCTTCCGCCACCATCACCCCCGCGCGAGTTGACCCGGTGAATGACACCATGTCGATGTCCATGTGCTTGCTGATCGCGTTGCCGACCGTCGGCCCATCGCCGACGACGAGATTGAATACCCCCTTCGGCACACCCGCGTCGTGCAGAATCTCGGTGAGGAGAATCGCGCTGAGCGGCGTGTATTCGCTCGGCTTGAGCACCACCGTACATCCTGCCGCCAGCGCGTAGGCCAATTTCGTCGCGAGTAACTGAAGGGGCCAATTCCAGGCGGTGATTAACCCGCATACTCCGATAGGTTCGCGTCGGACGAGGTTCGGTCCGAGATGCGTTTCGAATTCGTAATCGCGAAGCGTCGACAAGGCCTGCTTGAACGATGCGAGCGCGGCAGGCGCATGGATCTTCTGACTGACCGGCGTACCGAGTTCAAGCGTGACGGTTTCCCCCAGTTCCTGTTCCCGCCTCGTGAAGTGATCGACGATTCTTTCCAGCAGGGCGACGCGATCGGCTTTCGTCGACGCGCCGAATGACTTGAACGCAGCGCGTGCGGCCTTCACCGCAGCGTCGACTTCGCCTGCCCCCGCTAATGCGACCGTTGCAAACGGTTCTTCAGTTGCAGGATTGACCAACGTCCATTCGCGAGGTGCGACCGGATGAACCCACTCTCCATCGATATAACACTTTTCGTACGATCTCATTCCTATCTCCTGATGATTCATTTTCCGGATGCACGATTCCTCACCGCTCATCCGTTTCAAATTCGCTCTATCCAAACATATGGCGATTTCGTCGATCTATTCGTTCTATTTTTTTTAGTTCCGGGCAACGATATCGCGTTTCCTCGATCGGCTCGTCAATGGCAACATCGCCCATGTATTGCTATCTCTCGACAACGCACGAGAGTCGCTCGATGAAGCGTTGAAACGCGACCGCGCGACCACTACGCGGCCATCATCGAAGGCGATTTCGGATCCGGTGGAAACACGTACCATCGACCGTCGTCGTGACGAAAGAAGACGAGCGCCACAGGGTCGCTATCCGACGCCACCTCAACGCGAACGAATCTGCGTTTCCTGTCCGGTGAGTGGCTGAAATGCGTGACACGCACGCTTACCGACGCCCCCATCCATCGTTCGATGATTGCGCGCAAAGATCTTTCACAAGCGCCCATCTCAGACTCCCACTCATCACTACGCCACACATCGAGCGCCGCGAGTCGAGACGAACATCGCACATGCAGCATCTCTCGACGCCGCTCTCGCCCCTATCCGAAGCTGAATCAGGACCAGCGCGACATCGTCAGGATCAGGTTCAAAGTTTGAAAGCGCCCCGACCCTGGGTCAAGTTAGCTATTATGGAGTGCCGGTAAGCGAGACTAACCGACCGGCGAAACTGCGCAAACATCCCATGCGATATGTCGGCATTGCTCGTGCGGTCCCTGCTATTTCACCTTACGTCTCGCTATAATTAGGGCTGGATTGCTGCTCTTCGTCTGGGCACGTTCACCCGCCATACTCACTGCCCGCACTGCGAGGAGACACACAACAATGGAACTTCGGCACCTTCGCTATTTCATCGCGGCGGCCGAGGAAGAGCATTTCGGCCGCGCCGCGGTCCGTCTGCACATTACCCGACCCGCGGTATCGCAAATCATTGCAGATCTGGAAGACGAACTGGGCACACAGCTCTTCGAGCGCCTCGCGCATACGGTCAAGCTCACCGCCGCCGGACGTACGTTGCTTCCGTACCTGACGCGCGTCATGGACGAACTGAACGAGGCTGTCATCCTGACCAAGCGTGTGGGACAAGGCAAGACCGGCACGCTGAAAATCGGCTACGGCTCGCTAACTCTCATGCATTCGATCTTCCGCGCAGCCATCAAGGAATTTCACGAGAAGTATCCCGAGGTCACCTTGTCACTCGTCGAAATGTCAACGACATATCAACCGAAGGCGCTCGCCGAAGGCAAAATCGACGCAGGCTTCATGCATCTCGGGCCTAGCCCCACCCCCGGCAAGCGACGCACTGAAATCAATCAGGCGCGCGAAGGAATCGTCCTCGATTCGCTTTGCATCCAGACGAGCGCACTCGGCGTCGCGGTGTCGAAAGAGCATCGGCTTGCGCGCAAGAAGTCGGTCACTCTCGAGGAACTGGCCGACGAAGAATTCGTGGCAGTACCGCGCTCGAGCGTCAACCTCAGCTACGGTCAGCTTTACACGTATTGTCAGACGGCAGGATTCGAACCGAAGATCGTCCAGGAGGTCAGCACGATAACGTCCCAAATGAATCTGATCTCGGTCGGAATGGGGATCGGACTTGCGGTGATGGGAAAGAATTTCAGCTATCCGAGCAATGTCGTCGTCGTGCCGCTGGCCAACATCGACTATTCCCCCCGCTTCATCTTCGGATGGGTCAAACGGCAGTACGATCCGATTCTCGACAAGATGATCGAAATCATCACCGAGCTCTCGAAGTAGGTTCAGCCAGAACGCCGGCACCCGTGGCGGAATGCGCGGCCGGCTATGCCCCCAGCCGCGCATGAAATTCAACGTCAGGTCAACGCCTTCATCAATTCGGTCGCGTCATCGAGCGTCTCGAGCTGGCGAGCCAGGGCCGGGGCGGCACTGATGCCGTCCGCCGACAGCGGCACTGCCGCAACCGAAGCGCACGCTCGGAATTTCTCCGACAGTTGATCCCAGGTAAGCGGTGCCTCCGGGCTGCCGGGAATGTTGTCGCCGATACGATCGAGCTTGCGGCCGTCTCTCGTCAGGATTTCGACTCGACCGTCGGGCAACTTCATCTTCCAGTCCTGGTTTTTGTCCTCGATGGGCACCACCTTCTGCGCCATCGCCAGGACATCCGGGTCCCACAGGCCCGTAACACTGAAATCCGATATTTCCATCTTGCCCTTTGCCGCGGCAATCCCGACCAGGAACGGCAGGCTGAACTTGGCGTCCACGAGCGTTCTCGGTGCCCGGCGCAGTTCGAGGGGCGTACACATACGCTGCGTGAAGTCACCAACGAACACGCGAATCTCTTCGATATCGTCCGCGGAAAGACCGTGCTGCTTCATCAACTCGATCGTCGCGTGGATGTACGTGTGGGAATTACCGACCGCCGGCCAAGCCTTGTAGAGCGTCGTTCCACCCAGGTACTGCTCGCCGAGATTTTCGAGCATCTTGTCGCGATCGTACTTTCCACCGAAGTACGTATTGAAGATACCGGCCGTGCCCTCGAACAGCGAGTCGATGCCAGTAATGCCGCGCTGAGCCAACAACGCGGCGACCAACGCGCCTTTCGCGGTAAAGCCGGCATACATGCCGCGCAAGTCGCTGCCGATGCCGAGAATCACCTCCATCGTGCAGCACGATTGCATGCTCGCGATGCCCAGCGCATGCGCCGTTTCTTCGCGGGACAGTCCGAGTATGGACGAGGCGGCCGCCGTCGCCGAAAATACGCCGACCATCGAGGACAGATTCCACCCTTGCTGCCAACCCACGTTGCAACGCAACCGGACAAACAAATCCTGGCCCACCGCGACTGCGGTAATCAGTTGACGTCCCGACACACCGCCGGTGCGTTGCGCCAGTGCAAATACGACCGGAATGATCGAGCTGGCAGAATGCGCCCCCCAAGGCGTCTGATCATCGAAATCCAAGCAATGCGCCATCGCGCCGTTCGCGAATGCAGCCTGTTCTGCCGGCACCTGTCCGCCGAAGCCGAGAATCGAACACTCCGGCCGCCCACCGTTCTCTTTCACCATCTCGACGAGGCGACCGACTGCCGGTTCCATTCCGCTCGCCGCGAGCGTTACGCCCAACGTGTCGAGAATGCTCTTTTTCGCGCCGTCGATCGCGTCGGGCGACAGATCCTCGAAACGAGTGTTCGCTACGTTGTCGGCAAAATTGTGGCAGATATCAGGTGTGTTGGACATCGACGATGCTCTGAAAGTAAAAATGACGCGTGGTTGACCAAGGTGCGCGGTACTGCTTCGATGACGTCCGCGATCGATGGGGCGTCACTCTGCCGCTTCATGCGCATTTTCATGCCGATGCATTTCGACTCGCAGGGATCGTCTCCACCTCTAGGCTGGGCGTACCGCCATCGTTTACCGGAAAGTTTGCTCGCCGCCTATCTGCATGTACAGTCGATTTTGATTGTCTCCACGGTAAGCGCAGCTAACGCATTTCCTCTCGGTGGGAACCCGCACGTACCGAGTCCCGGGCGGTCAGCAATATTGACCACGTAGTCAGAAGAACGAACTCGACTTTACGCGCCGGCCTCACCAAAATCGCCGATCCCCCTTTATTTACTTCGCCCTAAGAAGCGCGACCGGATGCGATGCCGAATTTCTCGCGGTAGAACGTTCAACCAACGCCGAAGACGCGTGCCAGGCGACGCAAGGAGAAGCCCCGAAATGAAAACGTATCAACTGTGGATCGATGGTGCGCACGTCGAGCCCGCAAGCGGTGAATGGCTGGACACCGTCGATCCCTACCGCGGCGTTGCTTGGGCCCGTATCCCGCGTGCGAACGCACGAGATGCCGCACTTGCCATCGGAGCTGCGCATCGCGCCATGCACACTGGCCCGTGGAGCCGAATGTCCGCGACGGAACGCGGAAGGATCATGCGTAGAATCGGCGATCTCGTTGCACAACACGCGCACCGGTTGGCCGAGATCGAAACCCGGGACAACGGCAAAGTGTTCGCCGAGATGCAGGGCCAACTGAAGACGATTCCGGAGTACTGGTACTACTACGGCGGGCTCGCGGACAAGATCGAGGGATCGGTCATGCCGGTGGAAAAACCCGACCTGCTCGCCTATACCGTTCGCGAACCTATCGGCGTCGTGGCCGCGTTGACCGCTTGGAATTCGCCACTCCAGTTTCTCGCATTGAAGTGTGCTCCCGCGCTGGCCGCCGGGTGCGCGGTAGTCGTCAAGCCGTCGGAGTTCGCCTCCGCAAGCTCGCTCGAATTCGCACAGTTGACCAAGGAAGCCGGTCTTCCCGACGGTGTTCTGAACGTCGTCACCGGACTGGGTCACGAGATCGGCGCCGAGGTCGTCCAGCACCCGGATGTCGCCGCGATTTCCTTCACCGGCTCCGACGTCACGGGCGCAAGGATCTATGAGGCCGCTGCACGGTCAATGAAGCGCGTATCGATGGAATTGGGCGGTAAGTCGCCGAACATCGTGTTCGCGGACGCCGATCTCGATGCTGCCGCCATCGGCGTCGTCTCGGGCATCTTCGGCGCGTCGGGGCAAATGTGCATCGCAGGATCCCGTTTGCTGGTTCAGAACTCCATCAAGGACGCGTTCGTCGAACGATTGGTCGCGCATGCACGGGCGATCAAATTGGGCGACCCGATGGCAGCGGAAACCAGTGTCGGCCCTATCGCTACACCGCCGCAATACAAGAAGGTGCTGGAGTATATCGACATCGCTCGAACCGAGGGCGCGCAATGCATTCTCGGCGGCCGCCCGGCCACGGGCCCCGGATTGACGGGCGGGCAGTTCATCGAACCCACGATATTCACTGGTGTGACGAACGACATGCGTATCGCCCAGGAGGAAGTATTCGGCCCCGTACTGTCGGTCATCGGCTTCGATGACGAGGCGGAAGCCGTAACGCACGGAAACGGCGTCATCTACGGTCTCGTCGCAGGGGTGTGGACTAGTGATATCGGACGGGCCATTCGCATGACAAGGGCACTCAAGGCAGGAACAGTATGGGTCAATACCTATCGAACCTACAGCGTCACGATGCCTTTCGGCGGAATGAAGAAATCCGGCATGGGCAGAGAGAACGGAATCGAGGCGGTACACGAATTTCTCGAGACCAAGAGCGTATTTCTCGCAACGGCAACGCGCGCGCCGGGCAATCCATTCATCCAACGTTAGTATTGTTGGCGCGACCCCGAGTCGATGCGGCATCGTCAAGATGCCGCTATCTAGAACGCGTCAGACGCGCAACCGGCAATGTCCGTCGGAATCGATGCGGATAGATCCGTCGGGCATTACGCATGCAGTGCGCGCAGCGCTTTGTCGAAAAAGTCCACCGTGCCAAAATTGCCAGACTTCAGCGCAAGGCCAATCGCAGGCGTATCGATCGTTGTGGTTGCCGGCACTCCCGGATCGATCTGCGCGCCGATCTTCAGCGACTTCACGTCGAGCGCCTGCACAACCGCACCTGACGTTTCGCCCCCGGCAACAATGAACTTGCGGACGCCGAGAGCGCGCAACCCCTTCGCGATTGCAGCAAGCAAGCTCTCGACGAGATGGCCCGCTGCGTCGATGCCGAGCGCTTGCTGAACGACCTGCACTTCGTCGGGTGTCGCGGTTGCGTAGATCAGCACGGATTGCGGCAAATGCGAGCTGGCGAATGCGAGCGCCTGCTCGACGACGGGTTCGCCACGCGCAGCTGCGAGCGGATCGACGCGAAAGCTTGGCCGACTCGCGCGCCACGCGGCGACCTGGGCGTTGGTCGCCTTCGATGCGCTACCGGCCAGTACCGCGCACAGACCTTCAAAACTCGGCAGCGATGCCGCGTTATCGCGCGCGGGCAGTAGCCCCGCGCGACGGAAGTTCTCCGGCAGGCCGAGCGCGACGCCCGAGGCGCCGGTGACGAGCGACAGGCTTGCGCACGCTTCGCCGATCACCTGGAGGTCGTGATCCGACAACGCATCGGCGATCGCGAAGCGCGCACCGTCCGCACGCAATGCGTCGATGCGCGCAAGCACAGCGGCCGCGCCTTGCGCGACCGTGTCGTAGCGGATCAGGCCCACCTTCGACCGGGTCTGCCGCTGCAGCACGCGCATGAGGTTCGCGTCCCTCATAGGCGTGAGCGGATGGTCTTCCATCCCCGATTCACTCAGTAACACGTCGCCGACGAACAGGTGACCGCGGAAGATCGTGCGGCCGTTCTCGGGGAATGCGGGACATGCGATTGCAAAGCCGTCGCCGGCCGCGTCGAGCAGCGCGTCGGCGACAGGCCCGATATTGCCCACGTCGGTCGAGTCGAACGTCGAGCAGTACTTGAAGAAGAATTGCCGGCAGCCTTGCGTGCGCAGCCATTCGTGGGCGGCGAGAGATTGCGCGACGGCGTCGGCAGCGGGAATCGTGCGCGACTTCAGCGCGACAACGATCGCATCGGCGTCAATGGGTGCGCCGTCAGTCGGCACGCCAATCGTCTGCACGGTACGCATGCCGCTCTTGACCAGCATATTCGCGAGATCAGTCGCGCCGGTGAAGTCGTCGGCGATACAGCCCAGCAACGGTCGCGCCCTGTCGGATTCGACATTGGAAGTATTCATCTATCAATCTCGCCGCGTACTGCGGTAACCATGGCTGCTTGATGCCTCGAAGACTCGACAGCGGCGCTGGTCCGTTCACGGTCGTTGACCGCGAGTGACAGATACGCTGTACGCATGTCCTCGTAGCAACGTGTTGACTTGGGGAACTTGGATCGCCGGCTATATCGCCGCCGAGTGGGCAAACCACGGCCCACCCGGGGAGTCAATATTTCTATGCAGTGATCCAAATGGTTGGGATTCAGCGGCTCAGAACCTGCGGATTTACCATATTGCTCTTCAACGTTCCGTCGAGTGCGCCAATCAGGTTCTCCGCCGCGTTCCAGTTCATTGCCTGCCGCGTGTCGTATGTCGCGGATCCGATATGAGGCAATGCGACAACGTTCTTCATCTTCAGCAGCGGCGAATCCACCGGATGCGGTTCCTCGACGTAGACATCGAGACCGGCACCGCGAATGGTCCCGTTCTGCAGAGCTTCGATCAGCGCAGCCTCGTCAACGATCGGCCCTCGCGAAGCATTGATCAGAATCGCACTGGGCTTCATCGCCTTGAGTTGTTCCGCGCCAATCAGATTGCGCGTTTCGTTCGTCAGCAGCGCCTGCAGAAGAACGAAATCCGACGTCTCGAGCAGTTCCTGAAGTTCGACCTTCCTCGCGCCATATTCCTTCTCGGCAATGGTATTCGGAACACGGTCCACATACACGACCTTCATGCCGAAACCGGCTGCCGCGCGCCGCGCAATCGCGGTACCGATGCGCCCAAGACCGACGATCCCCAGCGTCTTCCCGTGCACGTCGACCCCGAACAGATCCTCACCGATCTTCTTCGTCCACTTGCCCTCTTTCACCCAGTCGGCCAATTCGACGATACGGCGTGCGGTGGCGAGAACCAGCGCGAACGCGGTATCTGCGGTGGACTCTGTCAGCACATACGGCGTGTGCGCCAGTACGATCCCGCGGCGGTTCAGATAGTCCACGTCAAACGCATCATATCCGACGGATACGGTCGACAGTGCCTTGAGCCGCGTCGCACCTTCAAGCGTCTCCGCGTTCATCTTTACGCCCGTACCGATCGCACCGTCGGCATCCTTCAGCGCCTCGATAAGTGCCCCAGGTTCCTTCGGGTCAACGATCTGGACTTCCGCATGCTGCCGCAGATAGTTGATCACTTCATCGGGCAACGGCTTGTATACAACTACTTTCTTCATGATCGAAACGGATCCTTCCGGGTATTGTCTGCAAGGCGGCGCCCCAAATCATCTGTGTGCGCCGGCATATGGCGTCACTGGCCCCGCATTGCCGCGGCTTTCGCAGTCGCGCCATTCAACAGGAACGAGATGTCCGTTCCCGTCGAGATATATCGAGCGCCCATCTCGACGAACTGCGCAACAAGCTTCGGATGTGCATTGAGTCCACCGATTCCCAAATTCTTTCCGTGGCGCCGGCACGCGGCAATACCGCGAGAATAGGCATCGCGGATTGATTCGTGATCGAATTGTCCGGGTATCCCGAGTGACGCGCACAGGTCGTTCGTACCGATGAACAGGAGATCGACTCCGTCGATCGCCGCAATGTCGTCGATTGCCGCCAGCGCTTCAGCCGTCTCAATCATGATCACGACCATCGTTGCTTCGTTCATCGCATCGCCGACTTCCGCGTTCGAGATCGGGCGAAAACCGACATGAGGCAACACTCCGCCATGCGACCGCTCGCCGAGCGGCGGAAACTTGGCGGCGCGGACGACCTGCTGCGCTTCCTGCGCCGACTGGATATGCGGTGCAATCACACCAAGTGCGCCGCCGTCGAGGACGCGTGCAATGAAATCCGGCGCGATGTTGGGCAAGCGCACAAACGGCGCCACACCCGCGGCCAGACCAGCCATGCAAAGCTGGGCCGTCGTTTCCAACGACAGTCCGCTGTGCTCAAGGTCGACGTAAAACGAGTCGAAGCCGGCCGATTGTGCAATCCCGACGATCTCGACCGTACGAACCATACGGATGGTCATCGATAGAGCGACCTCATCGCGTGCCAGCTTCTCTTTCACCCTGTTTCTTACCAAATCCCGCGCCGCCAGTTTCATTGCGTCTCCCAAATGCTCGAATACAACATTGCTACAACTTGTTCGTCACGCGCCTGTCAGCATCTGACGACGCGCTGCACCTCAGGCAGCCGCGAGCGCGCGCTTCACGGCCTCGACGCCACTGCGCGGGCTCGAAAGCACCGGAACCGGCAGCGTCCCGAGCTGCGGGATCAGACGTGCCATCGACACTTGCGCGAGAACCACCACGTCGACCTGCTCCGCGAGCGCCGAAATTGCCTGCTTGACGATTTCGTCGTGTTGCGCGGCGTCGCCGCGAAGCAACGCATCGAATGCGCCTTCCGCGATGCGCTCTGTGACTTCGATCGTGCGGCCGTGCTCCGCGGCCTTTTTCCGGATCAGTCGCACTGTCGGATCGAGCGTGGTCGGCACCGTTGCCACGACGCCGACGCGCGGCCCCGTCGCACTCGCTTGTTCGGCCATCGCTTCGTCGATCTTCACGATCGGGGTTCGAACCAGGTTCTGCACCGAATCGACCGCTTCGCCGACCGACGAGCACGCATTCAGGATGATGTCCACGCCCATCGCTTGCGCATTCGACATATACGTATAGATTCGGCTCGTGACATCGGAGGTCAGGTGCCCGGCCGCGCGAACGTCGTTCAGCAGGCTGTCGTCCATGATGTTGATGACGCGGGCGTCGGGAATCAGATTGCCGATCTGCTCCTTGATCGGCTGGACCGTGACCGGCCCGGTGTGAATCACTGCAATCGTGGTCATGATGTTGGCTGGCAGAAGTACTGATATTCGAATAGGCTCGTTGAGCCCCTGTTCACCGCGATATCGCTCGAGCTTCGTGGTCGGGATCGAACGTGAATCTCTACGGTGTCGCTGTGGTCTCGGTCGATATAAATTATCCCGAGCTTGCTGTTGCGTCCATTTGGATTTTCTGGCCGCTGACGCAAGGAAAACTAACCTCACGGGCTCGGTCGTTAAGATTTCGCCTCGGGAATACCTGCGAAGCATCCAACTCGCTAGGGACGAGCTCGCGTCGCCGTGGTTCCGAACGACATCACCATATCGTTTCGACATATGCGATTTCTCGCATTCGCGTATCGAGCGTGACCAGCACGCCGGCGAGCGTTGTCGCTATCGCCGCGATCAGGCGCTGGTGCGACGAGAGCATTGTCGACAGCGCGGCGGCGCGTGCTGCAATGATCGTATCCACAGCCACGAGACGTATTCCGTCGATCAACGCCAGCCCGGAAAGCCAGCTTCGCGTGCTCACCGACGGCTCCAGTCGACCGTCGTGAACGTATTGCCCGGTATCCAGCAGGCTGATAACTGAAATCGCGATTTCCCGTGCACGAAGCGACCGATCGATTACTTCTCGGGTTTCTGCACACAAGTCGCCTCGACCGCTCAACCACGAAATGAGGGCCGGCGTATCGAGTACGATCACCGCGATCTCGCTGGCGGCGCGACGGGAATTGCCATCGTTTCGGGCTCGAACTTCACAATGGCGGCCGACAGCATCGCGAGCGGATCGCTCTGTGCTTTCGTGTAGCGACGGATCTCAATCGTCGGCTTTCCATGATCCGTGACGATCACACTTTCACCGAGGCTTTCCACCTGACGAAAGAGCTCGCACGCCTTGGCCTTGAACGTTGCCTTCGATACTTTTCGCACCACGTCTCGCTCGCTCCGGTTCGGTTGATCGAACGTCGATCGATGGCCCCTGCCATCTCTCTACGTCTGAAGCCGGCACGTCACGGGGAATGCGTGCCGCTCCACAGTTTCTTGATTTCGGCCTCCGGCTTGCCAAGCGCCATTTACTGGCCCACCGTGTCAGCCGGCCTCACCATCTCGCCGATTACCCCATCCTTGTTTTCGCTTCTAGAACATCCCACCCCGGACAGTTCGCCGCTATATTAGGTAAGTTATCTATATCATCGGGTCGTGTTTTCTACGCTCGACGGTAAGTTTTATCGATCCTTGGAGGGACTCGTTCCGCTGCTTTCAGTGACGCTGAACGAGTCCGTGATCACCGAGATTTCCGCACCGCCGTGCCACCCGAGATATCGGAAGATTGGGCCACCGACGTCCGAAGACGAACACCTCTCGTCTCGGGGACGAACTGCACGGTGATCAGACACACTACCGCGACGATCGCCACATAGATGGCCGGCGCGAGTGGCGAACTGAAGCTTTGGACGAGCAATGCGCTGACGAACGGCGTCGTACCGCCGAATATCGCAACACTCAGCTGATACGAAATGGCATGTCCAGTCGCACGGAACGACGTCGGAAAAAACTCCGGTGCTGCGACGAAGCATGCACCGCCATACAAGCCGACACCGATAACGAGGAGGAGCTGGCCGCTCAGGGCCGTTAAGAACGTGCCCGACGCTGCCAGCTGGACCGCGGGATACGCAAACAGCGCGATCCATGCCGCCCCAATCGTGAGAACACGCTTGCGGCCAAATCGGTCACTGAGCATGCCGCCGACAGGGATGACGAGCGAGAGAACGACGATCGCCATGCCGTTCGAGAGTAGTGCTGCCGTCGAATCAAGCTTCGCGACGCGAACGAGAAAGGTGTACATGAACCCGAGCAGCAGGTATGACCCCACTGTCTGGATCGGTTGAATCAGCGCCACATTCAACATGCCACGTAGGCCGCCCGCCCGCAGTGCCGATGCCAGCGGATTCCGGCCGCCGCCGCGATGTGCCGCCTGCTTGAACTCCTCAGGTTCATCGAGGTTTCGGCGCAACCAGAAGCCGACGATACCTATCAATCCACCCGCCAAGAACGGTACCCGCCAAACCCAACTCGTGTACGCGTCGGAGCCTGCGGCAAACTGCAGTCCGATCATCATTCCGGCAACCACCGCATTCGGCAGGTGCGAAAAAATCAGCGTGATGCCAACCCATCTGCCGCGGCTGTCGTCCGGCGCCGACTCGAGGATGAAACTCGTGCTTCCGGTGGTTTCGCCGCCAAGCGCCAGGCCCTGGGCGATCCGGCATACGACGAGCAAGATCGGCGCGGCGAGCCCGATTTCCGCATAGGTCGGCAACAATCCGATGACCGCGGTGCCGAGCGCCATCAACCACACCGTCGTGGCCATGACCCGGACACGGCCCATACGGTCAGCCATGAAGCCGAACAACAGCCCTCCGAGCGGTCGCGCAAAAAATGCGACCGCATAGACGGCGAACGTGCTCAGCAGCGCGGCGGTCCGATCGCTTCCAGGAAAGAAATGCGTCGAAAGAATCGGCACCGAAAACCCGAAAACGGCGAAATCATAAATTTCGCCGAAGTTTCCGATGGAACCGGCAGCAAGCGTACGGGCCTTGTTTGTTTTGGTCATATGTCCCCCCCTCTTGGCATCATGCTTCGGAGAGCCGCTGCAAGCAGCGGCCCTTGTCGTCGTTCAGCGTCCCTTGCCGCGGCGACGCGTTCCGCCGACCGTGTAGATCGCTGCAGCGGTCACCACGACGGTTCCTTCGATCACACCCTGGTAGTTCGCGCCGAGATTCAGGATGTTGAAACCGTTGGTGAGCGTGAAGAGGAGCAATGCACCCGCCAGCGTCTTGACCACCGAACCCGCTCCGCCGAAAAGCGACGTGCCGCCAAGGATTGCGGAAGCAATGACGGTCAACTCGGCGCCCTGCATCGCGGTCGGGTTGACCGCACCGAGCCGGCTGCCGAACAGCACGCCGCCGAAACCGGCAGCAGCACTGCAGAGGACGAATCCCGCCATCTTGTAGCGCCGGACGTTGATCCCGGACAGCCGTGCCGCTTCGGGATTACCACCCACCGCGTAGACACGCCGGCCGACATTCGTCATCGTCAGCACGAACCAGACGACCGCGGTAAAGCAAGCCATATAGATCACGGGCTTGGGCATTGCGAACGACGTGCCGCCAGCCCACACGAGCGCCAATGCACATGCACCGCCGACAATCATCCCGACAGACCCGACAGGCAGGCTGCGCGCTTCCCGCCGCGCGCGCAGCGCGGACCAGACACCACTGACGATGAGCAAAATACCGATGATCGCGAGCGGAATCGCAATGGGGATGCGCCCCGATTCGAACGCACGCATCGATTGCAGCACGTCGGGAGATTCGACAGACAGCGATCGGCCATCAGTGTAAATCTGCACGACGCCGCGGATCGCCGTGAGCGTTCCCAGCGTTACGATGAAGGCGTTGATGCCGAGATACTGCACGATTGCGCCGTTCAGGAGACCGGCTACGATCGATACGACCATTGCAACTCCAGCTGCCGGCCAAAAGCCGATCATGTCGGCAAGGCCGACAAGGACGGCAGCAGACAACGCGGCCACCGATGCAACGGACAGGTCGAAATTCCCGGTAATCAGGATCGCGGTCATCGCGACCGCCATGATGCCGACCAGCGAAGACTGGTACAGCACGTTCGACACGTTGGCAATGCTCAGATAGTTCGGCCGGCCCGTATACACGGTCACCGCCGAAATCACGAGGACCAGCAGGATCAGCGCGTAATAGACGCCCATCTCTCGCAGACTGAGCAATCTGCGCCAATCGGTTCCGGTCTGTTCCGGGCTTGCCGAGACACCCGCCGGGGGGCCGCCGGCGGGACCGTTGTCGGCACCACCGCTCGTCGAAGCAGAATGGTGTGTGGAAGTGATCATGTTCATCATTACTCGCTCTGTGAAGAATGGGCGCTGCTTTGCTGCAAACCACCGGATGCGGCGCTCTGCCCGCCGGCCAGCAGGATCAATTCATGTTCGGAGGTCTCTTGCCCGCGGCGCTCGGCAACGACCCGGCCGTCACGCATGACCAGAATGCGTCCGCTGACTGCGAGGATTTCCTCGAATTCGGACGAAACGACGATGACCGCCTTGCCAGCCGCCGCCAGCTCGCGCACGAGCAGCAGGATGTCGGTCTTCGCACCGATATCGATGCCGGCTGTCGGTTCGTCGAGCAGGAACACCTTGACGTCGCTGTACAGCCACTTGCCGATCGTCACCTTCTGCGCATTGCCGCCACTCAGCTCGGTCACGAGGATGTCCGGCGAATCGGCCTTGATCTGCAATCGCCGAATGGCGTCCGCACCGCGCTTGCGCTCGCGCTCGCGCTGAGGCAGCCAACGGAGCCACGACACGCCGTCGAGTGCCGGCAGCGTCGTATTGCGCCAGATCTCAAAGCCGGGAACCAGACCCTGATCCATCCGATCCTCCGGAACGAGACCGAGGCCCGCCTTGACCGCCGCGATCGGCGAGCGCCGCATGACGCGCCCTTCCACCTTGACGATGCCCGTTGCATCCGGATCGGCGCCGAAGATTGCATGCAACAGCTCGCTTCGCCCGGAACCGAGCAGGCCGGCGATGCCGATTACCTCGCCCGCGCGAAGTTGCAGCGAGATGGGTTCGAGCTTGCCCGGAGAAGCAAGGTTCTGTACATCGAGAAGCACCGGCGCATCTGGACGGATCGGTTGCGGTGCAGCATGCTCGAGCGCGGCGATCTGACGCCCGACGATCGCTTCCGCAATACGCGCTTCGTCGAGGTCGCTCGTCTGCGCATGAACGACCGCCTGCCCGTCCCGCAATATCGTGACGCAATCGGTCAGCGCCACGACTTCGTCGAGAAAGTGCGATACGAAGAGGATCGCCTTGTTCTCGACGCGCGACAGATGGCGAACGATCCGATACACGACCTCCCGTTCGCTGGTCGCGAGCGACGCGGTCGGCTCGTCCATCACGATGAGCTCCGCGCCCGTACTGAGCGCCTGCAATATCGCCACCATCTGGCGCTGGCCGATGGACAGATCGCTGACCAGTCGGTCCGGCGCAAGCCAGTACCCGATCCGTTGGCACAGGTCCATGAAGCGCTTGCGGTACGCCGGATCCCGACGCCAGGGGCCATCCACGCCGAGAAACACGTTTTCGAGCACCGACAGCGTCGACACGAGTGGAATGTGCTGATGAATCGTCGCAATTCCCAAGTTACTCGCTTCCTTCGGGCTGCTGTACTCGACGCATCCGCCCCTCCAGATGATTCGCCCACCGGACGCCGAGAATGAGCCGGACAAGATCTTGATCAACGTGGATTTTCCCGCGCCGTTCGCGCCAAGAAGCCCGTGGACCTTTCCTCGTTCTATGTCCAGATTCACGCCGCGCAGCGCGACGAGACCATTCGGATACGTCTTCGTAATTCCCTGAAGCCGCAGAAGCGGGACGCTATTCGTCATGTTGCTGTCTCCTTGCCATGTCGCCGGGTCGGTCACGTGCTCACCACTCCGGGACGCAGGCCGACAACGACGTCTTGGTCACCTGAGGCGTGTCGACATCGACGAACTTGCCCTTCGGCGCGCCGGGGTTGGTGATCGCCGCATACAGGGTCTTGAACGCAAGCCGGCCCATCTTGCCCGGCTGGATGCACACGGTGCCGTCGACGTCACCGGTCTTGATCGCGTTGATGCCGAGCTTGGATCCGCCCCGGCTGACCAGCTTCGCGTGCGAACCGGCAGCTCGAACCGCGCGGGCGCAGCCGATCACCATGTCGTCGGCCTGGTTATAGAAAAGATCGACGTCGGGATGAGCCGTGAGAATGTTCTGGCAAACCGATTCGCCCTGTTCTGGTGTCCAGTCCGTGGGTTGAGACGCGACGACCTGATACTTGATGCCGGCTTTTTCGAGGCCGTCCTTGAACCCCTTGGTCGCCTGCCATACGGTAGGGTAGCCCGGCGCGCCTTCCACGATGGCGATCTTCGCCACGCGGTCCTTCGGTAGCAGACGAGCAGCAATCTGCGCGGCGTCGGCGCCGGCTCGAACTTCATCGCTTGCGACGAGCCCGGCCAGTTTCGGATAGACGACCTTGATCGGATGCTTCTGAGGATCGCCGATCTGTGTAGCTACAGCCACGACAGGAATATTGCGCGCAGCCGCGCGGTCGACCCAGCTCTGTGCGACGACCGCGTCGATCGGCAACACTGCAATTCCGTCGACCTTTTGCGCAATGAGGTCGTCGACAGCATTACCCTGCCGCTCGACGCTTGTCTTCGCGTCGAGAACGACTGTCTTGACGCCGGCCTCCTTTGCGGCGGCTTCAAAGCCTCTGGCAGCAGCGACATTGAATGGGTACTGCATCCCCGCGGCGACATAGCCAACGGTCGACTCCTTGGCACCGGCCAGCTGCGCGGACAGTGCGAGCACACCCGCCATCCCGGCCAGCCCGAGCTTCTTCCAATGCGATTTCATCGCTGTCTCCTGTTCCTTCTTTTTTATCGAACGTCGGCGTACTTATGACGGCCCGGCAGCCGACATGCCGGACCGAGGCTTCAAATCAGACTCGCACGGTCTTCTGCAGAACCGTCTTCGTCACGATGAACGCGTCGAGTGTCGACGGCCCTCCTTCTCGACCAATTCCGCTTTCCTTGACACCGCCGAACGGCGTATCGGCATCGGGAGTCCCGAAATGATTGATCGACAGCACACCGCATTCGAGCTCGCGACCGATACGCTCCGCGTCGTGCAAGGAATTCGTGAATGCGTAAGCCGCGAGCCCCACTGAAAGACTGTTGGCTATCGTCAGTGCCTCATCGAGATCGGACACCGGCACGCATGCGCCGAGCGGTCCGAATGGCTCCGTCGTCATCGCATCCGCGTCGAGTGGCACATCGGCCAGCACCGTGGGTTCGAAGAAGTAACCGCGATCGCCGATCCGGTTGCCTCCGGCCGCGACGCGCGCGCCGCGCCGTCGGGCATCCGCGACGAGAGATTCCATCGCGGCGAGGCGACGTGCGCTCGCAACCGGCCCCATCTGCGCATCCTGGCGGAATCCGTCGGCCACGCGGACGTCTTTCACGCCATCGGCAAATGCCGACACAAATGCTTGATACACACTGCGATGCACAATGAAGCGCGATGGCGACGCACAGATCTGGCCGCTCGCGTTGGTCTTGCCTTGCGCGGCGAGCCGGCCTACTGCCGCTCCGTCGACGCCTTCGCACACGAGCACCGGCGCGTGACCGCCAAGCTCCATCAGGACCGGCTTCATGGCTGCGGCGGCCAGTTGCGTAAGGTGCTTGCCGACCGGTACCGAACCCGTGAACGTCACCAGCCTGGTGACGGGTGACGCAATCAACGTCGACGAAATTTCGGCCGGGTTGCCGAATACGAGGTTCAGCACTCCCGCAGGTAATCCCGCATCCTCGAACGCTTGGACGACCTGACACGCAGCGCCCGGGGTTTCCTCGGCCGCCTCCAGAATCACCGAGCAGCCCGCTGCCAGTGCGGCGCTCACCTTTCGTGCCGCGGAGCTGATCGGCACATTCCACGGCGTAAACGCAGCCACGGGACCGATCGGCTGCCGCAGCACGAACTTCTGCATTTGCGGCTCACCCGGAACGATGAGCCCATAGTCGCGCAGACACTGCGCGGCATTCCAGTCGAAGAAGTTCAGCGAACGATCAGCCTCGGCGTACGCGTGCGCGTAGAGCTTGCCGTTTTCGAGCGTGATCGTCGAAGCGATCTCGCCCAACCGCTCCCTCATCAGCGCAGTTGCCTTCCTGATCACCGCAACGCGCTGTTGCGGAGCCGTTTCACGCCACGTCCGAAATCCGCGGGCCGCTGCGTTGAGGGCGCGCTCCAGGTCCGCCCCAGTGGCCTTGGGGACACTTGCCAGAACCTCTTCCGTGCTAGGGTTTCTCACCTCGACGGCAGTCTCGCGATCGTAGATCCACTCGCCATCGATAAACAGCCCGATTCGCGGATATGCATATCGACGTGCGCTTTCTGCCATCGGGGAGCTCAACTTGACCATCTCTCGATTCCTTAGTTATCTAAACTTCAACGCTGACGAATGCCGGCACCCGTGATTCCCGAGGCATCGACTGAAGCTGCGCCGACGCTACTAGCATGAATTTCCACACTGGTTGCCTACTTACGTCAAAAAACTGTCTCCGTTGAAGCCAAGGTTATTGCCGCGAGAGACGTTAGGTCTAGTCGATTTTTCTGGCCTTGACGGTAAGCAACTCTGAATTCGGGACGTGGCATAAAAACGCATCGCGCAAAGCCTGATGCAGACGGCATCGGCCAACAACGACGCGGTTTGCCGCATTCTCGGCTTCCCCAAAAATCAGGGAAATACCTGATCCGAATCTCGCAGCGAAATCGTCGCGACTCGGGCGATCCCCCGGCTCTCACGTCGACGCTTGCTATTTTTTGGGCGCTGTAACGGCTATGCTGCGCACTCGTTTTATCGACCTGGGAGAATCAGCATGTCGGAAGTTTCCGCAGTAGCTATATCGTGGGCAAAGCCGGGATACGAGGCTCAGCTGGCAGAGGCCCTGGAAGGGTTGCTCGAGCCGACGCACAAGGAGGCAGGCATGTTGCAGTACGAGATGCATCGCGACATGCGCGAACCACGCTGCTTCGTTTTCATCGAGCGATGGGAGGATGAAAAGACGTTCAATGCGCACTGCAATTCCCCGCACGTTGTGGCCTACCTGGACAAAGTCGGTGGCTGGGTCGAGAAAAATACGATCCACGTTCTTCGGAAGGTACGGTAGCGAGACCCGTTCGGTCAGTTGAATCGTCAGCCGGTGTGGGAAAGCGGGACACTCGCTGACTCACGCTCGCCGTGGGTGTCCACGATCAGGTGAGACGTCTTACAAGACGTCGCTCGTTCAGAGAAACTTACCGCGCACCCCAGAAAAATCGACTAGACCTGCCTGGAGCAGCGAAATAACCTTCATCCAAGGCCGTCGGGAAGACCGACGGCCGTCATGTGCGACACGAGTACATTCATGAAAGAGCATCAGGCCCGTCTTCTGGCCGACAATTTCGTTTTCCTGGAGGCTCCACGCTGGCGGAATGGTCGGTTGTGGGTTTCCGATGTATTCGATCTGAAGCTGTACACCGTCGAAGCGACTGGGAGCCGCACATTCGTTTGCGATATCGCCGGTCGCCCCGCCGGAATCGGATTCCTCGCGGATGACACGGCCGTAGTCGTGTCGTGCGCGGAAAGGAAGCTGATGAAAGTGTGCGGAAACAAGGTATCGATTTACGCAGACCTTTCCGCAGTTGCCAGCGGAGATCTCAACGATCTCGTCGTTGACGACGACGGACGCATCTACGTTGGAAATTTCGGCTACGACTTGTTCGGTGGTGCGCCGCGAGCACTGACGGACCTGCATATCGTCGAACCGGACGGGTCGATACGGGTCGCCGCATCCGAACTCGAATTTCCGAACGGTGCCGTCATCAAGGACGGCGGCCGGACACTGGTCGTCGCCGAAACATGGCGCGGGCACCTTACCGCCTATGACAGGGACCCTCAAGGCAATCTGTCCAATCGGCGCCTCTACGCCGACCTCAGCGATCGACAACCGGACGGCATCTGTGCAGACCCCGACGGCGCCATCTGGGCAGGTTGCTACAACACCGGAGAATTCGTACGCGTGCTTGACGGAGGCGTCATCACGGATCGCGTGCAGTTCGACGGACATGCGGTCTCGTGTGTACTGGGCGGCAGGGATGACACGACTCTTTACTGCTGCGTATACCTTGGAACCGACGAAGAGCTTCAGGCGCGGATTCCGCGCAGCGCCATCTTCACTGTCGAGGTGGCATCGCCTGGACCCGGTTCCCGGGCTAGCCGTACACGTATGTGACCTGCCGGTGCTTCCCCAAGAAGCGACATATAACGCTGAGCCGCAACTGCGCGCGGATTTCGAATCCTTGCGCGTAGGGAAAGCCGCTCAGACCGACCGGGGCATCGACCGCCAATCTCGCCGAATCCTGAAATGCTCGAGGACTCGCGCGTTGACCATATCAAAACGAGCAAGTGGAACGGAGATAGGAACGCAATATGACGACTCATCGGAAATGGAACTACGAAGGTAAGGTCGCCTTTGTTACGGGTGGTGCAAACGGTATCGGCCGCGTGACAGCACTGGCGTTTGCGCGAGAAGGTGCCAACGTCGTTGTCGCCGATCTTTCGCAAGAAGGCGCTGCGGAAACGGTACGGCAGATCGAAACCCTTGGGGCACGCGCGATCGCCATGAAGTGCGATGTTTCGAAATCGGACGACGTAAAAGTGGCCCTCGACAAGACGATCGAGACGTTCGGTCGCCTGGACTTCGCCTTCAACAACGCAGGCATCGAACAACCTTTGTCGTATACAGCTGACGTATCCGACGAACTGTTCGAACGAACCGTGCGCGTGAATCTCGGCGGCGTCTTCTACTGCATGAGGCACCAGATCCCGCTTATGCTCAAGAACGGCGGTGGCGCAATCGTGAACACATCGTCCGGCGCGGGCGTCGTCGGCATTCGCGGCCAGGGCGCGTATTGCGCGGCAAAGCACGGTGTGATCGGTCTCACCAAGTCGGCGGCGCTCGAGTATGCAAAGGACGGCGTGCGGATCAACGCCGTCTGCCCGGGCATCATCGACACGCCGATGATCGGCCGATTCACGCAAGGCACCGAGGAAGGCCGTCAGCGCATGATCGCGCAGGAACCCGTCGGTCGACTGGGCAAGCCGGAGGAGATCGCCGAGACCGTTCTCTGGCTCTGCTCCGATGTTGCCGGGTTCACAATCGGCCATGCCGTCGTGGTGGACGGCGGTCAGACAGCCGGACTCTGATTGCCGCTGCGGGACGCATTCAATCATGCGTCCCGCAACGGTTCCCGAAAATACATGTGCCGCCTAGCGGCACGAAATCGTACGGAGCCCACGTATCCGCCCCGCCGCGACAGGCATCGTTTCAATCGCGCGCCGACACCGGCGGAGACGCGAGTAGCGTCCCGATCCAGACACGAAATCGCCTCATCGTGTACCACGTCGCATCTCGACTGGACAAAGCAACAGCCATTCCGGACATCGCATCGACCTTCTCGCGCAATTGCCGGATGCCGCATCGATCGCCCACCGCACGGCCAGAATCGCGATTTAGCAAGCTGACGACGAATTGCGAGCGCATCCATGAATCAGAATTCCGCACCAACGCCTCTGCCGTGGATCGTGGCAACAGGCTTCTTCATGCAGACGCTCGATACGACGATCGTCATCACGGCCCATGTATCGATCGCGGCCGGCTTCAACGAATCGCCTCTAGCGATGCGCTCGATCGTTGTCGCGTATACGCTCACGATGGCACTCCTCACACCTGGCTTGCAGACCGCTTCGGCACACGCCACGTCTACTTCGTTGCAATTCTCATCTTCCTCGTCGGATCAATTTTCTGTTCGAGCGCACATACGCTGGATCAATTGGTCGTTGCTCGCATGCTTCATGGGTATCGGCGGATCGATGCTATTGCCGATCGGACGGCTCGCGATATTGCGGAACATGCCCGGGGATCAGTATGTGGCGGCACTCGCACTCGTCTCTGTTCCGGGGCAGGCAGGGCCCATTGTCGACCCGACGCTTGGTGGATGATTCTCCGAGACGATCTCGTGGCACTGGATCTTCCTGATCAACGTACCGATCGGGATGCTCGGACTCGTTGCCGTTCATCGCTAACTGTGTACATGGTTGCGTTGCCATTGCCGTTGTTCGCGTTGGCGTGGTTGACCGCACCGGTGACCGCCGTGAACGAGTTCACCGTATAGGTGACCCCGAACCACTCAAACTGCCGGCCCCTACGCCGGGCAAGGTCTGCGGAACGTAGACTTTCCAGAATGCCCCGAACGGATGGCTGCCCAGCGACACGGCAGCCTTCTGGTACGACTGCGGCACGGCCTTCATCACGCTGTACAGCGGCAATACCATGATCCAGACGTATCGCGCAGAAGACAGCGGGTACCGACGCTCATCCATTCGGCAGCGCGTCACTTGCAGACGACGACGCCTGTGACGTTCGATTCGAAGCTACGCCTCGCTCGAGCCGTCCCTATTCGCCCTCAACACGCTCGATCTTTGCGTTGAACGACGACGTCTTCGTCAAGATGTCGAGCCCGGAGACAATTCGCCCGAGGTTGATCAGAGATCTCGAGTACCCGAAGTCGTTATAGAAGATGGCAAGATTTCCCCACGGCGCGTAGTAGGCAACGGTGCCGACGGATGGATCGAATCCATCCGGCGCGCCTGACGTCGACAATGTGCGTGGGAGGTAACTGACCTTTTCTGTCGCGTGATAGTCCTCGAACTTCAACGTCAGTGGCAGTTGGGATACGAAATCCCTGCTTGTTGCGTTGTCTTCCAGTTCGGCAACGATCCTGCGACCGTCGACGTTGATCGCGACCTTCACCTTCCTCTCTCCTTGGTTACCGCCACCGTTCGAGTTCGCATTTTTTGCGGGTGTCGCGGCATTCACCGCGCCGGAACACAAAAACATGATCGTCGTGGCCGCAATGGCCTTTGTCATCAAACGCCACGTCATCGATTGCCCTCTTTGTATGCGTCTCGCATCAATCCTCGTGCCTGTGAATCAGCGCCTGTCATTTTTTTGTCAACGCAGTAGTCGTAAGCGCCTCGACCGCAGTAGTCGCGGCCTCTGTTATGAAACATCATAAATCAGCTGGATCATCCAATTGATGACCCGACGTGAATACGGGTATGAACGCCACTCACGAGTCACGCGTGCGTCGCTACTGCACAATGCCGCGCTCGTCATCCGTCAAATTTTTTCCGCCTGCACCTTCCTGCATTCGGAAGTTACGCATTTCAAATTGTCTTCGGCCTTGCTCCGACGTGGCCGAACGCGGCAGCCCGATGCGTCGCGAAAGGCGGCGTGGCACATACCGCCTCACTGCATCTACAACACCCGAAAGTTTCACTGATCGGAACCGGTGCTATCTATCAGAATACGTGCTAGTATGATTTCCATCAGAGGGAGAAGTGGTCTGTACGGTCTGCGCACCATCCGCTTCCGTACAGACCCCGATGGCAGATACATGAGAGGTGACACATGGCAAGCAATGATCTCATCGCACCTGACTACCGATACTCACGGGTCGATCGCCCGCTCCCGACGTTCGTCCATGCCTACCCTGAAGCGCCCTCGCCTTTCTTTACATGAGCGACTGGGAGATTCCTTTTCCATCCTCGAATCACTGAACAAGTCGGTCACGCGTGCCTGAGCGGCCGTCGATCGACTCACCGAGTCGCATGATACGGTCTGGCAGCCACGGATACGCGAGCCATGCTCGATCCGTCGCCGCCATCGAGCGACGAATTACCATCCATAGGAGAACAAACGTGTCGTCTTCATCTGTCAGTGCATCGCCGATCAGCGCAGGCCATCAAAAGGCGCTCGACTGGCTCAAGTCCGGCCCCAAGCGCCTGCTGATTGGCGGACAATGGATCGAGGCCGCCTCCGGCCGAACCTTCGACACGAGCGACCCGGCGACAGAAGAAACGCTCACCACGGTGGCGGAAGCCGACAGCGCCGACATCGACAAGGCCGCGATTGCCGCACGCAAGGCGTTCGAATCGAAGACGTGGAGCGGGATCTCGCCGCATACGCGCGCCCGCTATCTCCTCAGAATCGCCGATGCCGTCGAGCAGCACGCTGACGAGCTCGCCGTACTCGAAAGCCTCGACATGGGGGCGCCGGTCGCTTTTTCCGCAGGTCGGGTCGCATCGACGGCCGAGCTCTTCCGCTATTACGCAGGGTGGGTCACGAAGATCCACGGAACGACCAACCCGACCGACGATGCCAAGTTCATCTACATGTTGCGCGAGCCGATGGGCGTGTGCGCGCTGATCAACGCGTGGAATGTCCCGTTGGTCATGGCTGCCTCCAAGCTGGGTCCCGCATTGGCTTGCGGCAACACCGCCATCCTGAAGCCTGCCGAGCAAGCGCCGCTCTCGACGGTGCGGCTGGCAGAACTGATTCACGAACTTGATCTACCGCCTGGTGTCGTCAACGTCGTTCCCGGGTTCGGCGCGACCGCTGGCGCGGCAATGGCAGCCCATCCCGACATCGACAAGATCGCGTTCACGGGTTCAACCGGCGTCGGCCGGCAGATCCTGCAAGCTTCCGCCGGCAACATGAAGAAGGTGACGCTCGAGCTGGGCGGAAAGTCGCCAAACATCATCTTCCCGGACGCGGACCTCGACAAGGCGATCGAAGCGGCCGTCGTCGGGTTCTGCCGAAACTCGGGGCAGATCTGCTCGGCCGGCACACGGCTTTTCGTTCACGAGAGTCTCCACGACGAAGTCGCGCGACGCATCTCGGAGATCGCGTCCGGCTACCGAGTCGGTTCGCCGCTCGCGAACGATACTCAATTGGGTCCGCTTGTCTCGCGCCGGCAAATGGATCGCGTGATGTCCTACATCGATGCGGGGAAGACGGAAGGCGCCACGCTGAACACCGGTGGCAAACGCATCGGCGATCTCGGGTATTTCGTCGCACCCACGGTCTTCTCGAACGTGTCGAACAAGATGCAGATCGCGCAGGAAGAAATCTTCGGGCCGGTACTGTCGATCATTCCGTTCCGCGACGAGGATGACGCCATTCTCAAGGGCAACGACACGCTGTACGGGCTGGCGGCGGCCGTCTGGACGCGTGACGTGAGTCGCGCGCATCGTGTAGCGCGCGCCCTGAAGTCGGGGCGCGTATGGATCAATACGTATGCGGAAACCGATCCCGTCATGTCCATCGGCGGCTACAAGCAATCGGGTTACGGGCGCGAAATGGGCGCGGAATCGATTGAAGCGTATACGCAGACGAAGTCGGTCCTGATGCGGCTTTGATCGCTGGACGTCGCACGCACGCGTACACGCGTGCGTGCGCGAAATGGAAGGGACGCAACACTCGCCCGGCACCAAGGCGCGGAGCCGGACGAGGTCGAACCACCACGCCGGGTCTGTGACAGTTCGACCGAATCAGGTCGAGCCTGCACGACCTTGCGCGATGCGCCATCACAGGATTCAATGAAATCCCCGCAAATGGACACGCACGACTATATCGTTATCGGTGCAGGGTCGGCTGGCTGCGTACTCGCCCGTCGGCTCAGCGAAAACAGCGAGAATCGCGTACTGCTGCTCGAGGCCGGCCCGAGTTCCGACAAGTTTTGGGTTCGAACACCTGCCGGCATGGCGAAGCTCTTTTTCAACGAGCAGTTCAATTGGAACTACTACACGGAACCGATGCCGACATTGCTCGACCGGCGCATGTACTGGCCGCGCGGTAAAGGGCTCGGCGGGTCGAGCTCGATCAACGGCATGGTATACATCCGTGGACATCGTCAGGACTTCGACTACTGGCGCAGCCTCGGAAACACCGGTTGGGGTTACGACGACCTGCTGCCGTACTTCAAGCGAATGGAGCACAACGAACGCGGCGGAGATCATTACCGCGGCACGGGCGGCCCGCTGTGCATCAGCGATCCGGTCATCCGGCACCCGAGTTCCATCGACTTCGTCAAAGCAGCAGTCAACAGCGGCATCCCCTATACTGATGACCTGAATGGCGAGCGCCACGACGGCGTCGGCTTCATTCAGCACAATATCCGATCCGGGCAACGCCATTCATCCTATACGGCGTACGTCGAACCGGTCCGCGATCGCGCGAATCTCGAGATCCGCACCGGGTGCATGGTCCAGCGAATCGTGTTCGAAGGTCGCGAAGCGGTCGGTGTCGAGGTCATCGAGCAAGGCGAACGACGCATCCTGCGGGCATCCCGCGAGATCATCCTTGCCGCCGGTGCGCTCAATTCGCCGCAGATCCTCATGTTGTCCGGAATCGGTGCCGGAGCCGAACTGCAGCGTCACGGGATACCGGTGATCAACGAACTGCCCGGGGTTGGACGCAACTTGCAGGATCACTTCTACGTGCACTGCAGTTTCATGTCGACCCGCGACAGTTCGTACAACCACGATCTCAGCGGCCTGCGAAAGTACTGGCAAGGCCTGCGATACGTAACGACCCATACCGGTTATCTTGCGCTCGGCTCGTCCCAGGTGGCAGCGTTTGTCAAAAGACGACCGGACGAGCCCTACGGGGATCTCCAGATCAGCTTTCGTCCAATGACCTTCACCTATCACGAGAACGGGAAGATCGAGGTCGACCCGGTCCCTGCGATGTCCGCATCGGTATACCGCGTTCGCCCGTCCGCGACGGGGACGGTAACGCTTCGATCCGCTGATCCCGCGCAGGCGCCGGCATTCACACCGAACTTTCTCTGCCATGACGATGACATCCACGCGATGATCCAGGGCGTCCGGCAGATTCGGCAAATCATGTCGACGGAGCCGATCGCTTCGCGCGTCGTCAACGAACGTTTTCCCGGCACCGGCGTGGAGACGGACGATGCCTTGCTTCGCTTCATGGAGCAGCACGGCAATTCGGCGTTTCACCCGGCAGGAACCTGCAAGATGGGGCGCGACGAGATGGCAGTCGTCGACGAGCGCTTGAACGTCAGAGGTGTCGAACGACTGCGTGTCGTCGACGCATCGATCATGCCCCGCGTGACGGCCGGTAATACGAACGCGCCGTCGATGATGATCGGCGAGAAAGGAGCGGACATGATCGCGCGCGACTCGAAAGCACGCCGCGCCAACGCGGCTTAGGGAGCGATCCGGTTTACCGCATGACGACGCATTTTTCAGTTTCATTTCATCACCATTTAACATAGGAGTACGAATAAATGGTTTAAAGGAAATCAGCCTCTCGCACAGGATGTGGCCCGGAATAACCTGTTCTCGACGGTTCCCAGGCCGCTCCTCACATCGTAGCTATGAAAATCACGGGCGCCCGTCCATTGCTGACACTGCGTAAACCAGGGTCCGCATATTGCGTGGTCGCCGTAGATTGAAAGAACATACCCCATGAAAGGGAGGAGACAATGTCCAGATCCAGTCCTTGGCGCACGCTTGCCGCTGGTTCGATCGGAAATTTCGGCGAGATCTACGATTTCGCGGTTTTCGGCTTCTCGGTGCCGATTCTCGCGACACACTTTTTCCCCGGCAGCAACCGGACCGCTGCCATACTGAGCACGTTTGCCGTATATGCCGTCGCATTTCTGGCCAGACCGCTCGGCGGTCTGATGTTCGGCATGGTGGCGGACCGGATCGGCCGGGTCAAAGTCATGGCCATGACCGTATGGCTGATGGCGCTCGGCACAGCACTGATGGGGCTGTTACCGACGTATGCCGAGATTGGCATTGCGGCGCCAATCCTGCTCGTGATGTGTCGCTTCGCCCAGGGGCTCGCGCTGGGCGGCGAGACTTCGGGCACGACAAGCTTTATCGTCGAAGCGGCACCGGACGATCGGCGGGGACAGTGGCTCGGCTTCACGCTGATTTTCTCCCACCTGCCGAACGCGGTCGTCGCGGGTCTTCTCATCGCCGTCCAGGCAGCCGGCTCGACCGCCTATGCCGAGTGGCTCTGGCGCATTCCCTTCCTGATGGGTGGCCTGATCGGTGTGGTTGGCTTCTGGCTCCGCCGAAACATCGACGAACCTGAAGAATTCAAGCAGGCAGCCCGCAAGAGCAAAGTCGACAATCCTTTACGCGCCGCCCTGCAATCGGGCGGATTGAGAGGTATGTTGAATGTCGTGATGATTCAGCCCGTCTATTCGGTCGGGGCGTACCTGTTGCTGGGATTCATGTACACGTTTCTCGTCCGGGTGGCGAAACTCGAACCGATGTCTGCGCTCGTTTCAAATGCGATCGCGGTGGTCGTTCTGTCGCTCCTGCTTCCGCTGGGCGGCATCCTGAGCGATCGACTCGGACGGAAACGCGTGCTGACGTTCGGCGCGGCATGGCTGGCGCTCGCGGCCTATCCGGCGATGCATCTCGCAGCCTCCGGCACGTTCAGCGGTGCGGTGATCGGGCAAGTACTGCTCGCGATCGGGCTCGGGATCAATGGCGGCGCCAACTTCGTCGCCGCGCCGGAATTCTTCCCGACTTCGTTCCGGGCAACGGGGCATGCGATCTCGTACCAGATCAGCGTGGCGACATTCGGCGGCACCAGCCCGTTCATTGCCACCTACCTCACCCAAGCGATCGGTACGCCTCTCGCCCCGGCGCTCTACGTGACCGCCATCGCACTCGTATGCCTTATCGCCACGCAATTCGTGCCTGAGACGCGAGGCATCCGACTTCGCACGTCGGTCGAAGGCACACCGAATGACGCGAGTGCCGCGGTGTTGCATGATGCTCGCTGAGCGCGATTGAGTTGGTGGAACCGCGATGGCCGAGAGGTCATCGCCGGAGACGCGTGGAAATCAGGCGCCCGGCTTTGACAGCGGGCGCAACTGAATTTGAGTGATATGTGGTCCTAATGCGGAAATGACACTGCGGGATCCGTTATCGGTCAAAAACACAGAACGCGAGCGATGTAACGGAACCGTGGCCGAGCAACTCTTGACGGCGGCGTCCGATGTCACGATTCGTTGGATGCCGCCGTGCGCCGGTGCAATCTATCGGATGGACTCTACGCCCGACGTGAATGTCGCGTTTCGGCATGCACGCGAGCCAGTCCGCACGAACAACCAAATTTCCGTTAGATCAATCGGTACGAAGTCCACACCGACGTCGATGGGCAAATATTCCGGCACTAGCCGACACCGGCAGCGACCGGAACGGTGCATTTAGATAGACTTGTGTTCGATGCCATTCCAGCATCAATGCGTGCATCGGGGATAAATCCCGCGCGACGACGTGTGGTTCAATCCGCTGCACGAACCGTTCGTCTGCCCCTGGGCGGCGACACGCTCCAGCACCCGTCTTCGCCGCGAAAGAAGAAGATCGTCATTTCCCGCCCCGCCACCGTTGCGTCAACACGCACGCAACGCACGGCGTGGGGATGACCGAGGCCCGATCGGGTCAATCGTATCGAGCGCCCATGCGTTGCGCCAAACCATTTGCTGACGATCCAGCGTAGCGATTGCCCGTGCCCCATTGCCTGCTCCTGATGCTCCGGACGCCGACATCCTGGCGCTGCGCCGGACGCGATTCACGGCGTGCCGACGCTAAACGCCTTAGATCTCGATCATCTCGAAGTCGATCTTCGTCGCGGAACACTCCGGACAGATCCAGTCGTCCGGCACATCCTCCCAGCGCGTCCCGGCAGGAATGCCTTCGGCCGGCATGCCTTCCGCTTCGTCGTAGACAAAGCCGCACAGGACGCATTGCCACAGCTTGAATTCCTGTTGCACCGATCCGCTTTCCGGCGCTGCGCCGCTTTCGGTCGTTTTCACGTTTGCACTCATCTGCTTCACCATTTCATCGATCTTCAATATCCGGCGGCCGCCCGATCACGTCCGCCGGCGTCAACGATGCAACGCACGCGTCGCCGTTCAGCTCCCCGCCTTCGCATCACGCAACAAAGTGCCGCTCTCGGCCACCCGAGACAGCAGTTCGCTCGGCTTCCAGCGTTTTCCGTAACGTTCGTGCCACTCGCAAACCTGCCGATGGATCTCCTTCGCGCCAATCGAATCGGCCCAGTACATCAGCCCACCGCGATGTCGCGGGAAGCCGAAGCCATAGAGCCACATGACATCGATGTCGCTCGCCCGATACGCCTTGCCGTCCTCGAGGATCTTGCAGGCCTCGTTTACGGACGCGAACAGCATCCGTCTCAAGATTTCATCGTCAGTGAACTCCCGTTGCGGAACGCCGAGCTCGCTGGCGACTTCCGAGATGATTCGTCTGACCTCGGCGTCCGGACGCGGGGTGCGATCTCCTTCTTCGTACCGATACCACCCGGCGCCAGACTTCTGCCCTTTTCTGCCCAGTTCCACCATGCGGTCGGGAACGTGCAGCTTGCGGTAAGTGGGATCCGCCGCGGCACGACGCTTGCGCGTGTCGTAACTGACGTCGAGCCCGGACAGATCGCTGACGGCGAACGGCCCCATCGGATACCCGAACCCGACCATGACCTTGTCGATCTGCTCGGGAAGTGCTCCCTCCTCGAGCATCAGCATCATCTCGGTAACCAGCGGCGCACGGCTGCGGTTCGCGGCAAAACCATCGCACGTACCCGACACGACGCTGACCTTACCGAGATCTCGCCCCATTCTCGATGCGCGGACAATCGTCTCGATGGAGGACACGTCGCCCCGGACGATTTCGCACAGCTTCATGACGTTCGCCGGCGCAAAGAAGTGGGCGCCGGCAACGTCCTGCGGACGATTGGTCATCGCTGCCATCGTATCGATGTCGATCGCGGACGAATTCGTGAGCAGCAATGCACCACGCTTCATCACCGCATCGAGCTTCGAAAATACCTCCCGCTTGAGATCGATGCGCTCGAATACCGCCTCGACCACCGCATCGCAATCGGCAATTTCCTCATAGCGTTCGGCGGTCCGGACACAGGCCATCCGAGCATCCATTTCCGGCTGCGTCAGGCTTCCTCGCTTGACTCGGACGGCGTAAGTATCGCGAATGCGATTCAGACCGCGCTCCAATGCCTCGGGTGTGGCTTCTAGTACATGCACCGGAATACCGGCATCCGCGAAGCACATCGCAATTCCGCTCCCCATCGTTCCGGCGCCGATCACGGCAGCCGACGCGATCTGCGACGGCTTGAGATCGGCCGGCACGCCGGGAATTTTTGCTGCTTCCCGCTCCGCAAAGAACGCATAACGCAATGCGCAGGCTTCGTCCGATCCTTCCAGCTCGGCAATCGAACGCTGTTCGAGCGCGAGGCCCTCGTCGAACGGTTTGTCGATCGACGCCTCGACACATGCGATCGCATGCTCTGGCGCCTGCAATTTTCGGGCTCGCGCGAGCGCCTTCGTGCGGGTGGCATCCCAGCGAGTCCTGTCGCGCCGCGTCTCCTCGATGCGATCCGATCGATCCCGGACGCGCGGAAGCGGCCTCGCTTCGGCAACGCGCTTTGCAAGGTCAAGGGCAGCGGTGCGCAGAGCGTCCGGCCTCACGATTTCGCTGACGATGCCGAGACGCAATGCTTCGTCGGCACCGACATGACGCCCTGTCACGATGATGTCGAGCGCCGCTTCCGGTCCGATCAGGCGCGAGAGCCGCTGCGTGCCGCCGCCGGCCGGCACGATTCCAATCGACACCTCCGGCAACCCAACCTTGGCATCCGTCGACGCAATGCGGTAGTGACATGCGAGGGCATGCTCGAGCCCGGCACCTAGCGCGTAGCCGTGCAGCGCAGCAATCACCGGCTTCCGGCTCGCGTCCAGCTCGGCCGTGCTCACGCTGCTGGTAACCGATCGCACCTTGCCGAACTGTCGAATGTCTGCACCTGCAATGAAATTGCGCCCGGCGCCGATGAGGACGATCGCATCGATGCCAGGGTCGGCATTCGCACGCGCAACGCCATCGATGATGCTCTCCCGCATTCCCGGTGCCAGCGCATTGACAGGCGGATTGTCGATGGTGATGACGGCAACGCCGTCCTCCACGTCATATTTCACAAGCTGAAGGTCGCTCATCTCGTTTTCCATTTCGTAAGAACCATCCGGAGTTGCATGCGCGCTGCGCACGCCAATGCAACGTGTTCCGGGTGCAAGCAGGACGCCCCATTTCGCTGGCCAGCATGTTCACGCATCCCTGTGCAACGTCGATCCGATGGTATCATGCGTTTTACTCAGTAGCATTAATTCCACTGAATGAAACCGTGGAGTCACACTGCGTCACCGGGTACATAGACGTGTACGGCGATCTACCGGGCTAGTGAATACACTGCAGCAGCACGGGAAGCTCGTGCCAACGCCTCGGCCGATCCGGCCGTTCCGTTTCGCAAACATGGAGGAGTGTCAACACATGACCATCAGAGGCAAGGCCTATATCGTCGGCGCGTACGAGCACCCGTTACGCAAGGCGCCGGATCATTCGGTTGCACAGTTGCACGCGGAGGTCGCCAAGGGCGCGCTCGAAGATGCCGGCCTGGCGAAAGACGACATCGACGGGTATTTCTGTGCCGGTGATGCGCCCGGCGCGAATGCATGGTCGATGGCCAACTACCTGAACCTGAACAAGCTGAAGCACATCGACTCGACGGATATGGGCGGCTGCTCGTATCTGATCCACGTTGCGCACGCGGCGGAAGCCATTGCAGCCGGGAAGTGCAACGTCGCGCTCATCACACTCGCCGGCCGGCCCAACTCGGAAGGTATTTCCGGCACGCAGGTACGCGTGCGCGGCGTCAATCTTCCCGACGCGCCCTATGAGATGCCATACAACCCGGTGACCGTAAACCTGTACGCAATGGCAGCCATGCGGCACATGTACGAATTCGGTACCACCAGCGAGCAACTCGCGTGGGTCAAGGTCGCCGCATCGCATCATGCGCAGCACAACCCGAATGCGATGCTGCAGAAAGTGGTCAGCGTGGAAGACGTCCTCGCTTCGCCCATGATCTCGGATCCGCTTCACCGGCTCGACTCGTGCGTCGTCAGCGACGGCGGAGGCGCCGTGATTGTCGCGCGCCCGGAGATTGCGAAATCGCTCAATCGCCCGCGCGTCAAACTGCTCGGCAGCGGTGAATCCACGAAGCATCAGATGGGCGGCAAGATCGATCTCACCTACACGGGCGCCGCGTGGACGGGCCCTCGCGCGTTCGAGGAAGCCGGCATCCGCCCGTCGGACATCCAGTACGCGTCGATCTACGACAGCTTCACGATCACGGTGATCCTGCAGCTTGAGGATCTTGGCTTCTGCAAGAAAGGGGAAGGCGGAAAGTTCGTGGCAGACGGCAATCTGATATCTGGGATCGGAAAGCTGCCGTTCAATACGGATGGCGGTGGGCTGTGCAACAACCACCCTTCGAACCGCGGCGGGATCACCAAGATCATCGAGGCCGTTCGCCAGTTGCGCGGCGAGGCCCACCCGAAACTGCAAGTCCGCGATTGCTCACTGGCACTCGCCACTGGCATCGGCGGCGCGATCGGGCACCGTCATGGCGCCGCAACGCTCATCATGGAAAGAGAGTAAGCAAATGGCCACCCTTTACACAGACCGCAAGATCAACGATCCCGCACTGAACCCGGGCGACGAACCGTACTTCAACGCGGCGTCGGATGGCAGGCTTCTCGTCAAGCATTGCAATGCCTGTCACGAGCCGCACCACTATCCGCGATCGCTGTGCCCGTTCTGCTGGAGTGACGACCTCGAATGGAAGGATGCGCGCGGGCTCGGGACAATTTACGCGTTCAGCGTCACGCGCCGCGGAACGGCCACGCCGTACTGCATCGCATACGTGACGCTCGACGAGGGCACCACGCTCATGACGAACATCGTCGATACCGATCTCGATGCGGTGAGGATCGGCCAGCGCGTCCAGGTCGTGTTCAAGCAATCGGAAGGCGGCCATTCGATTCCGATGTTCACGCCGGTGGCGGACGGTCACGCATAAGACGCCGATCGCCACATCGGTGCGAACACGCCCATAACCTGACAGGCGTGTTCGGCCCTTTTTTCAAGCCAATTCCTGAAAACGGCGCTTTACCCGGAGAAGACATATGGCAGGCGTAGCCTTATACAGCGCAGTCGGCGATGCAATCACGCACTATGACGTCGACGTCGACGCGGCGACCCTCTCACGGAAAGCAACGATCCGCGTCCCGGCCAAGGTACAGTACGCGTGGCCTCACCCTTCGTGTTCGCATCTGTACGTGTCCACCAGCAATGGCGGGCCGCGCGTGCGATCCGACTTCAACCACGTGAGCGCGTTCACGATCGCGGCGGACGGCACGCTATCCGCGCACGGCGAACCGCAGGTGCTCGAACGCCGCGCGGTTCACATGTGCGTGGATCCTGCCGGGCGCTTCATCTTGAACGGCCACAATTTTCCGACAAGCGGGATTACCGTACACCGTATCGAACAAGACGGGACGATCGGCGCATCGGTCGCACATCCGGAAATGCTGGACTTTGGCATCTATCCGCACCAGGTCATGGTGTTTCCAGGCGGCTCGCATGCGTTGATCGTCGATCGCGGCAATCAGGCGCAGGGCGAGCGCGCTGAGGAGCCAGGGGCGCTGCGCTCCTTTGAATTCAAGGACGGCAAGCTGTCACCCGGTCAGATCGTCGCGCCCGACGGCGGGTACGGGTTCGGGCCGCGACACGTCGACTTCCATCCATCAAAGCCTTGGCTCTATGCGTCCGACGAACGCACCAACCGGATCTATCTGTTTCGTTTCGCCGGCGGTGCGATCGATCCGCACCCGACCTATACAGTCGACACGTTGGCGGAACCGCGCCGAGTCAATCCGCGCCAGCTCGGCGGCCCGATCCATGTCCACCCGAACGGTCGATTTGTTTACGTGGCAAACCGCGCCGACCATACGGTCGACTTTGCAGGCCGGAAGGTGTTTGGCGGCGGAGAAAACAACATCGCCGTGTTCCGCATCGATCCCGACTCGGGCAACCTCGAGCCGATTCAGCATGCCGACACGCAGTCGTTTCACGTCCGGACGTTCGCATGCGACCCGAGCGGTCGCCTTCTCGTCGCAGCCAGCATCAAGGCACTCGCGGTTCGCCGCGGCGACGACGTCGAGGTCACACCGGCGGCGCTCGCCGTATTCCGGATCCTCACGGATGGACGACTCGAGTTTGTACGGAAGTACGACGTCGATACGCCGGATGACCAGCTTCAGTACTGGATGGGTATCGTCGGCGTCCGCTGATTTGCTGTTTGTGCGTGCATGCCCGATCGGGCACGCACGCACAATGGGACTGCGGGAACCGGGGTGATGCTCCACTCCGGTCACGCGAACCTCTTCAGATCCTGTTCAGGATGCGGCCGCCGTCGACCAGCATCGAAATACCCGTGACGAAGTCGGCTTCCTCCGATGCCAGAAACAGCGCGGCATTCGCCACGTCCCACGCGGTTCCCTGCCGGCCGAGCGGCACCTTCGCGTTACGTTCGGCCTCCACCTGCTCGCGCGGCTGGTTCCATTCGCGCACGCGCGTCTCGACGGCCATCGGGGTAGCGATCAGTCCAGGCAAGATGCAGTTCGCCCGAATACCGAAGGGCGCATTCTGCAGTGCCAGCTGTTCGGTAAATGCGATCACGCCTGCCTTGGTTGCCTTGTAAACCGCATACGGATATTTGCCGAGTGCGGCAGCCGACGCAACGTTGACGATCGCGCCGGACCGCTGTTCCCGCATGATCGCGACCGCATGCTTGCATGCGAACATCGTGCCGCGCAGATTGATGCGGCAAATGTTGTCGAATTTTTCCTCGGTGAGCTCCATCAGGTCTGAATCGCCGCCGCCGAGGCTCACGCCCACGTTGTTGTGCAGAATGTCGAGCGTGCCCCAGCGCTGCTTCGCTTGCAGCATGGCTTGCCCCAGCTCGCTTTCGCGCGTCACGTCCGCTGCCGCCGCCACCGCTTCGAACCCTTCGCTGCGGATCAGGGCCGCCGTTTCTTCAGCCGATTCGAGATTCCTGTCGACGGCAAGGACGCGGGCGCCCTCTCGCGCGAAGCGCATCGCCGTCGCACGACCGTTTCCGAATCCTTCGCCGGGGCTCTGCCCGGCACCGATGACTACCGCTACCTTGCCTTCGAGCCGCTGCGGCGGCGTCCAGCCGGGACCGTGATGAGTTGAATTCATGAGGCTCTCCTGTGCTCCTGTCTCCAAGGTTGAAATGGTCCGCCGTCCCGGCACGAGAAATACTCCGGGCCACCCTTGCATCGTGCGTCGAATACTGCAGCGAACAAGTGTGGCCTGCTGCCCGGCCAGGCTCGAACATGCCGGTTTCCTGCGTTGAAAGTAATGCTATCATAGGTTCTGTTTATCGGTACGAGTTCCAGTCATCAAAACCAAACGACCCAATCGCCCTGCCTGAATCGAACCACCGGGTGAGCGCGATTGGATATATGCTGGAGGAGCAATGACACACACCGCCTCGCTGCTCATCGCAGGAGATTGCGGCCCGGTTCACGGGCCGGCCGAGGGCTTTCCAATCGATGGCTACACGGCGCTCGTCCGCCCCGCACTGGAGCGCGCCGACTTCCGCTTCATCAACTGCATGCGGGCGTATTCGGCCCGCGGCGTAAAAACCGAGCACGCGCCGCAAGTCTGCCAGCCGGTCGAAATGGCGCAGATCTTTACAGGCGGGCTTTTTGACGCAGTCACCCTCGCAAACAACCATAGCTGCGATGCGGGCGTGGACGCAATGCTGGACACCAGGACGTTGCTGAACGCACATGGCGTCCAGGTAACGGGCGCGGGCAAAAACCGCGAGGAAGCGCGGCGCGCCGCGATCGTCGAGAAGAACGGCGTGACCGTTGGCTATCTGGGCTATACCTCCGTCGCTGCCAAGGGTAGTGAGGCCGGACTGGACAAGCCGGGCGTCATGAACATCGGGATCGCAACGCAATACGAGACGCGCGGCCCGCATCAGTCGGTACGTGTACGCACGGAGCCCGACCCACACGATCTTGGCATGTTGCAAGAGGACATCGCGGTGCTGCGGAGTCAGGTCGATGTCGTCGTACTCGCGTACCACGCCGGCGTGATTCGCCTACCGCGCATCATCCCCGACTATCAAGTCGCCGTGGCTCACGCGGCGATCGATGCCGGCGCCGACCTCGTCGTCGGACATTCCCCGCACATCCCGAAGGCGATCGAGGTTTATCGAGGCAAGACGATCTTCTATAGCCTCGGCGTGTTCGCGATGACAAAGCCGTTCGCCGCGCCGTCATGGCACGACGAACCGGCCTGGGCGCACGGCGCCGTGCGCAACCATACGGATCTCGATCCCGAGTATCCGTTCATGCCTTATGGCAAGGCGTGCACGCTCGCGCTGCTGGCAAAAGCGACCCTTTCCCGTGAAGGCATCGTACGCACGTCGTTTCTTCCGATGGCGATCGACAAGCAATATCGGCCGGAGATACTGCATCCGGCCGACCGCCGATTCGCGGAAGTTCTCTCCTATATGGAATGGGTATCGGAAGACATGCCGCATCGTTTCAGCGTCGAAGGCAACGAAGTCGTCATTTCGGCCTGACCCGACCAATCCCCTCCCCGAGCATTGCGAGAACCTTCATGGATTTGGGAATCAACGGAAAAACTGCCCTCGTGACCGCCTCGAGCGGCGGAATGGGCAGAAATATCGCCCACGCCCTCGCGGCTGAAGGCGTCAACATCGTGCTGTTTGCACGGTCGGCCGACAAACTGCGGGCCGTGGCGGACGAGATCGAACAAAAGTACCGCGTGCGTGCGCTTCCGGTGGCTGGAGACATGCGCGTGAGCAGCGACGTGGAGAACCTCTCGGCCGCGATCGAACGCGAATTCGGTGGCCTCGACATCGTCGTCGTGAATACGAGCCGCCCGCCCAACCCGATACGCGCGACGCTGGACGAAACCGACGAAGCCAGATGGAACGAGGCGTACCAGAATCAGCTCTGGAGCACCATTCAGGTTCTCCAGCGAATGACGCCGACGATGCGCGAACGCGGCTGGGGGCGCATCATCGCGATTACCTCCGCATCCGTGAAGTCACCGATGCCGCACCATAGCCTGTCGACCGTCTTCCGCGCTGGTGTCACCGCCTACATGAAGCACCTTGCCAACGAACTCGGCGATCGAGGCATCACGGTGAACTGCGTCGCCCCGGCACTCATCGAAACACCGCACCGCAGCGGCAGCGCTGCGTATACGGCCGAACAGGCGGAAGCACGCAAGAAGCTCACGCCGCTGGGACGCATGGGTTCCCAGGAGGAACTGGCAGGGGTGGTGACGTTCCTCGCGTCCATGCAGGCAGGGTTCATCACGGGCTCGACCGTCGCCGTCGAGGGAGGCATGATCGGCTCGCTCTTCTGACTGCCATACGCGGCAACGCGCAGCCGCCGGCAACAATGTGCCGCTACTGCGCCTTGCCGCCGTACTGACGCGAAATATCGACCGCCGCCGTCACGGCGAGCTTGATGAACTCCTTTTCGTGCATTTGCATCCGGACGGTCGGCGCGCCGACCGACAGGCAATAGTGCACTTCCTCGTTGAAATCCTTGATCGGTGCCGAAATCGCGGAAATGCCGAGGAGTCGCTCGCCATGCGAAACGGCGTAGCCTTGGTCACGCACCTGCGCGAGTTCCTCGAGCACGTCGGTTTTCGTCATTTTTCGCGCTCGTGCGACGCTGGCCACGATCGGCGTGAGGTCGGTCTTGGGCAGATAAGCCATCAACACCTTCGACGCGGAACCCGCCAGCAGCGGAATCTGCTCGCCGGCCTGAACGACCGCCCGCAGCGGTGCCGTGCCTGTGGACACGGCATCGATGCACACGCGGTTCCCGCCGTTGACCGTGTGAATCGACACGGTTTCCTTCGTCTGCTCCGCCAGTTCGAGCAGGAACGGCCGCGCAATCTCGCGAATCGTCAGTGTGCTTCGAACCAGGCCGGCCAGTCTCGTAAAACGAAATGACAGGCAGTACTGGTTGTCCTCCAGGCGGACGAGATACCCAGCACGCTCGAGACTCTGGACGATTCGGAAGGTCGTGGATTTCGGCAGATCGATACGATCGGCGATCTCCTGCAACGACAGGCTGCTTCTTTCAGCGCTAAAGCTCTCGAATATGGCAAGGATACGTTGGACTGAGCGCATCATATCGGCAGCATTCCCTCTCGAAGGTTATTGGAAGTCGGTATGCTACATTGCGCGTTCTGGGGGTACCCGCGCCCCCACGGGCGTAATGTCTCTGTAACGCGCATATTACCACGCAGTTTCAGTGATCGGCACGCGTTCCAATTGATGCACGAAATTGCGGCGGGGCAAGCTTGCTCATGCCTGCCGGTATCTAGATCAACTCTGCGAAGCCTGAAGCAGCTTACAAATTCATCGTCTCTGCCGCCCGCCGCGCCATGCACGCCGCGGTAGTCCTGATGTTGCGCGGCTGCGCCTGCATCGAGATCAGCCTTGCATATCCGACAAGAAGCGCTTGCAACATAAACGCGTCCGTTTCGGGTGCTCGCCGCGCCTTTGAATCGGTGCCGTCCTGATCAGCACGGGATTTCTTGATGACTTCAGAGAGGGCCTCGTGCATCTCCTGAAACAATTCTCCGACCAGAAACGCGGTCTCAGGATCTTCGAGAAATACACCATAGCTTGCGATCCACCAGCCGATAGATGTGCCGTCGCCGAGCTTCATCCTACCGTCGGTTAACGTCATTCGACAAAAGCGGGTGACGTTGCGGGACGCCGCGGCACTGCTCGCGCACTGCGCCAGCTCAAGCAGATCCTGTCTCAGCCCGCGCTGCAATCTCACGAATATTTCACGCAGCAAATCGCTCTTGCTGCTGAAGTGCCAGTACACGGCACCGCGCGTGACTGTCGCGGACTCCGCAATGTCATCGAGGGTGACGGCCTGAAATCCGTGCTCGACAAAGAGACGCTCACCCGCATCCAGAATAGCTTCGCGGGTGAGCAATGCACTGCGCTTGGTCTTACGAACCATCGGAAGCGACCGTCTGGTCCGGTGCGCGCGGCGCCTCGCCCGCACGCTGGATCCAGCCGCCGCCCAGCGCGCGGTACAGGTCGACCAGGTTCGTCCAGCGCGCCAGGCGCGCGTTGATCAGCGTCTGCTGTGCCGAGTACAGATCGGTTTGCGCGGTCAGCACCGACAGGTAGCTGTCGACCCCGTTCTTGTAGCGCAGGTCCGACAGATCGAAACGACGCTGCTGCGCGTGCTCGTTGCGCTCGAGCGCGGCGATCTGCTGGTCGTACGTGCCGCGTGCCGCCAGCCCGTCCGACACTTCGCGGAACGCCGACTGGATCGCCTTCTCGTAGTTGGCGATCTCGATGCGCTTCTGCACGTTCGCGAGGTTCAGGTTCGCGATGTTCTGCCCGCCTTCGAAGATCGGCATCGTGATCTGCGGCGCGAACGACCACGCCGCCGTGCCGGCCTTGAACAGCCCGCCGAGCGTGGGGCTGCCGGTGCCGAACGCGCCCGTCAGCGAGATGCGCGGGAAGAACGCCGCGCGTGCCGCGCCGATGTTCGCGTTCGCGGCCAGCAGTGTCTGCTCGGCCTGCATCACGTCGGGGCGACGCGTCAGCAGGTCCGACGGCAGGCCGGCCGGCACGTCCGTCAGCAGGTTCTGCGCGTCGAGCGGCATGCCTGCGGGCAGATCGTCCGGCAGCGGCTCGCCGACCAGCAGCACCAGTGCATTCAATGCCTGCGCACGCGCGCGCGCCTGGGCCTGCTGGTTCGCGAGCGCCGTCTCGACGACCGTCTGCGCCTGACGCAGCTCGAGCTCGGAGCCCGTGCCGTTGTCGAACTGCAGCTTGGTCAGGTCGTACGACGCCTGCGCGGTCTTCAGCGTGTTTTCCGTGACCTTCAGCAGGTCATCGGTCGACAGCAGCGTCAGGTACTGATCCGCGACCTGCGACACCAGCGAGATCTCGGTGGCCTGCCGTGCATACGACGTCGACAGGTACTGCGCGAGCGCCTGGTCCTTCAGGCTCTGCACGCGGCCGAACAGGTCGAGCTCCCACGACGCGGACAGGCCGACGTTGTAGGCGCGCGAGATGTACGGCGCACCGGTCTGCGAAAGGCCCTGCGGCACGCGCTGGATATTGCCGGTGCCCGTGCCGTCGAGCGTCGGGAACAGGCCGGCGCGCGTGATCTGGTACTGCGCGCGCGCCGCCTCGATGTTCAGCACCGCGACGCGCAGGTCGCGGTTGTTCTTCAGCGCGATCTCGATCAGCCGCTGCAGGCGCGGATCGACGAAGAATTCGCGCCAGCCGATGGCGGTCGCCGCCTGGCCGTTCGCGCTGCGCGCGCCGGCAGCACCCGGCTGCGTCGCATAGACGCCGTCGGCCGGGTACGCCTGCGCGACGGGTGCGTCGGGCCGCTTGTAATGCGGCGCCATCGTGCAGCCCGTGGCAAGGAGCGCGACCGCGATTGCAGTCAAAGCGTGTTTTTGCATCATCACTGTCCCTTGTTGCCTTCGTCGCCGTTGCCCGGCTTCTCTTCGTGGTGCGAGTGCTCCTGAGCCAGGCGCAGCGCGTCGTCGACGTCTTCCTTCTCGCCGCTGAAGATCGCACGAATCTTCACGAAGAACATCGGGATCATGAAGATCGCGAGGAACGTCGCCGTGATCATCCCGCCGATCACGCCGGTACCGATCGCGTGCTGGCTTGCCGAACCCGCGCCGTTACTGATCGCGAGCGGCATCACACCGAGAATGAACGCGAGCGACGTCATCAGGATCGGACGCAGCCGCAGGCGCGCTGCTTCCAGCGCGGCCTCGATCGGCCCCATCTTCTCCGTCATCTGCAGTTCGCGCGCGAACTCGACGATCAGAATCGCGTTCTTCGCGGACAAGCCCACCGTGGTCAACAGGCCGACCTGGAAGAACACGTCGTTCTCGAGGCCGCGCATCGTCGCCGCGAGCAGTGCGCCCACGACGCCGAGCGGCACCACCATGATCACCGAGAACGGGATCGACCAGCTTTCATACAGCGCCGCGAGACACAGGAACACGACCAGAATCGAGATCGCGTACAGCACCGGCGCCTGCGAGCCGGACTGGATTTCCTGGAACGACAGGCCGGTCCACGAATAGCCGATACCGACCGGCAGCTTCTTCGCGAGCCCTTCCATCGCAGCCATCGCCTGACCGGTCGACTTGCCTGCGGATGCTTGCCCCTGGATCTCGATCGCCGAGATCCCGTTGTAGCGCTCGAGCTTCGGCGAACCGTACGTCCAGTGACCGGTCGCGAACGCGCTGAACGGCACCATCCCGCCCGAACTGTTGCGCACGTACCAGATGTTCATGTCCTCCGGCGTCATCCGGAACGGCGCATCGGATTGCACGTACACGCGTTTGATTCGGCCATCGGTATCGAGGAAGTTGTTCACGAACTGCGACGCCCATGCGATCGAGAACGTCTGGTCGATCGCCGATGCCGTCACGCCGAGCGCATTCGCCTTCTCGCGGTCGATGTCGACCTTATACTGCGGCGTGTCGTTCAGGCCGTTAGGACGCACCAACGCCAGCGTGGGGTCCTTCTCGGCCATCCCGAGCAGCTGGTTACGCGCGGCCATCAGTGCATCGTGGCCGAGACCGGCGTTGTCCGTCAGTTCGAAGTCGAAGCCGGCCGCGGTGCCGAGCTCCGGAATCGACGGCGGATTGAACGGAATCACGACCGCATCCTTGTACCGCGAATAATGCGCGGCGGTGCGCTCGATCAGTGCGGAGACCTTTTGTGACGCACGTTGACGCTGCTCATACGGTTTGAGCTTCACGAAAACGAGTCCGGCGTTTTGACCGCGGCCCGCAAAACTGAAACCGTTGACGGTGAATACAGAATCGACGGTATCCTTCTCCGCCGTCTTCATATGCTCGGTAATATTATCGAGCGTGACGCCGGTCGTTTCCTGCGTGGAGCCCGACGGTGTCTGCACGATCATGAACATGTAGCCCTGATCTTCGTCGGGCAGGAACGACTTCGGCAGACGCACAAACAGGAAGCCCACCGCGACGATCACGACCAGGTAAATGAGCATCCATCGGCCCGAGCGCTTGATCACGTGATGCACGCCGCCGGTATAGCGATCGCGGTTGCGATCGAACGTACGGTTGAACCAGCCGAAGAAGCCTTTCTTCTCTTCGTGATGCCCTTGCGGGACTGGCTTGAGGATCGTCGCGCACAGTGCAGGTGTCAGGATCAACGCAACGAGCACCGACAACACCATCGCCGACACGATCGTCAGCGAGAACTGACGATAGATCGCGCCGACCGACCCACCGGAGAATGCCACCGGCACGAACACCGCCGACAGCACGAGCGCCACACCGACGAGCGCACTCGTGATTTGCTCCATCGCCTTCTTGGTCGCTTCCTTCGGCGAGAGCCCCTCCTCGACCATCACGCGTTCGACGTTTTCGACCACCACGATCGCATCGTCAACCAGCAGGCCGATGGCGAGCACGAGGCCGAACATCGACAGCGTGTTGATCGAGAAGCCCGCAAGGCCCATGATCGCGAACGTGCCGAGCAGCACGACCGGCACCGCGATCGTCGGGATGATCGTCGCACGCAGGTTCTGCAGGAACAGGTACATCACGAGGAACACGAGCACGATGCCCTCGATCAGTGTCTTGACGACTTCCTCGATCGACAGCTTCACGAACGGCGTGGTGTCGTACGGATAATGCACCACCATCCCCGGCGGGAAATACTTGGAAAGTGCCTCGACCTGACTCTTGAGCAGCTTCGCCGTGGCAAGTGCATTGGCGCCCGTGGCCAACTGGATCCCCAGGCCCGCGGTCGGCTGGCCCATATACTTCGTGTCGAACGTATAATTTTCCGAACCAAGCGCGACCCTGCCAACATCCTTCAGACGCACCTGCGAACCGTCCTGGTTGACCTTCAGCAAGATGTTCTCGAACTCCTGCGGCGTACGCAGCAGTGTCGCTTCGGTCAGCGTTGCCTGCAACATCGTACCGGGCTTCGCCGGCGTACCGCCAAGCTGACCCGCAGCCACCTGTACGTTCTGTGCACTGATCGCAGCCGTCACATCGGCCGGCGTAAGCTCAAAGTTCGTCAGCTTGTTCGGATCCAACCAGATTCGCATCGCGTATTGAGATCCAAGCAGGAAGGTACGCCCGACGCCGTTGGTCCGGCTCAACGGATCCAGCACATGCGACGCAACATAGTTCGTCAGATCGTCCTTGGACATGCTGCCGTCTTCGGAGTTGAACGCGAACCACAGCAACCAGTTGTTGCTCGATTTCGTCACCTGCAAGCCAAGCTGCTGCACGACCTGCGGCAGGATCGGTGTCGCGAGCGATAGCTTGTTCTGCACCTGAACCTGCGCGACATCCGGATTCGTGCCGGGCGCAAACGTAATGGTGATGGTCGAGTTTCCCGAGTCGTCGCTCGTCGACGACATGTACAGGAAGTTGTCGAGACCGCTCATCTGCTGCTCGATCACCTGCGTCACCGTGTCTTCCACCGTCTTCGCGGAGGCGCCCGGATAACTCGAGGTGATCTGGATCGCAGGTGGCGCGATATTCGGGTATTGCGAGACGGGAAGCGAAAAAATCGAAGCGATCCCGGCCAGCATCAATACAATCGCGATCACCCACGCGAAGATCGGGCGATCGATAAAAAACTTTGCCATGAAACAGGCTCCCTGTTATTGCGCGCTCGAAGCAGCGGCAGCGCTTGCCGGCGCGGCACCCGATGCAGCGACAGCCGAAATGGCTGCGGCGGCCGGCGCGGCGGATGCGGCTGCACCCGATGCGGCGTCGGCGGCCGGCAACTGCGCGGCGACCGACTTCACCGTCGCGCCCGGACGAACCTTCTCGACGCCCTGCACGATCACGCGGTCGCCCGCTTGCAGACCGCCTTCGACGATCCAGTTCTGACCTTGCATGCCGGTCGTCTTCAACTGACGCGTCTCGACCTTGTTGTTTGTGCCTACGATCAGAGCGACCGGTAAACCCTTCTGGTCATGCGTGACGCCGATCTGCGGCACCAGGAACGCGTTCTCGTTCACGCCTTCCTCGATCCGTGCGCGCACGAACATCCCCGGCAGCAGCACGCGGCCCGGGTTCGGGAAGACCGCGCGGATCGTCACCGAGCCGGTGGTCTGGTCGACCGTCACGTCCGAGAACTGCAGCTTGCCCGGCTCCGAGTAGGTCTTGCCGTCTTCCAGGATCAGCGACACCTTCGCCGCGCCCGGGCCGCTCGTCTTCAGGCGGCCGCTCTGCACGTCCTGGCGCAGCTTCAGCCCTTCGAGGCTCGACTGCGTGAGGTCGACGTACACCGGGTCGAGCTGCTGCACCGTCGACATCAGCGTCGCCTGGCTCGCCTGCACGTACGCGCCCGGCGTCACTTGCGAGATGCCGACGCGGCCCGTGATCGGTGACACGACATCCGTATAGCCCAGGTTGATCTGCGCGGTATCGACCGCAGCCTTGCCGGCCGCGACGTCCGCCGCGGCCTGCCCTTGCGTGGCCACCGCGTTGTCGTAGTCCTGCTTGCTGACCGCGTTCGCAGCGACCAGCACCTTGTAGCGCGCGACCAGCGCGTTCTGCGTGACAAGGTTCGCCTGCGCCCTCGCGAGCGTCGCCTTCGCGCTATTCAACGCTGCGATGTACGGTGCAGGATCGATCTTGTAGAGACGCTGGCCGGCCTTGACGTCGGTGCCTTCGGTGAATTCACGCCGTAGCACGATGCCGTCGACCCGTGCGCGCACTTGCGCAACCAGGAACGCACTGGTGCGGCCGGGAAGTTCGGAAATGACCGGGACCGATTGCGGCCGAACTGTCACCACGCCCACTTCCGGTGTAGGCGATTCACGCGGCGGACTCGCTTTTCCGCAAGCTGCCAGCGTTGCCGCCGCAGTCGCGGCGAGAATAAAGCGATTTGAGATCCATTCGATCTTCATGGTGCAACCTCTGAGAATTACAACGAATCGGTATCGGTCGGCGACGAGTACCCGAAACCGACAAGGTCAGGCCCCGCGAATTGACCCGGCATTTGCACTGCCCGCGCCACCGTCCGGCGTCTCCGGCACACGACACCGCCGGTAGCGACTCGCAGTCACTACGAGACGCTCATGTCATGAACGGCGCCACACGACTCGGGCGCGACGCATCGTCTAACCGCCAGAATCGCGAACGCTGCGGATAGGCTCGGAATGACGACGCGTTGCTCGCGGACAAGTCCGGTGAGCATCGCGACGCGCACTAGCGATATCGGGTTGAATTGGTACGGAAGGAACGCAAGCCGACGATCGGTCTGTCGGCTTCGTACAGGATGCGTTATTGGCCGATCATGTGTTGGTCATCGACAAGACGCCACTACATCGCGCGGAACCTGAACGCGGCATGCGCCAACGCAATCGATGCGATCAACCGATCGGCGACTGGCGTGATGAAATTGAACCCTTGAAGTTGACGCGGCTGGCGTTGCGGGAAACGAATCGATTCGGAATGCGCACGTGCAATTCCAACCGCCGCCGTAGATGAAAAACGCATTGTTTCAGCTCCAGAAAGCTCTTCCTTGCGCACGCTCGCGTGCGCTGAACGTCATGACACCCGGAATCGCACGCACCTTGCGTACTGTCCGCTGCGTCACCTCGTCTCCTGCGCCTTACGGCGCGAGCCTCCTGATTCCGAAATCGCGACGATGAATCACGCGCGACACCGATGGATCATGCTTCTGCGACGGGATCGATCGCCCATCGTTTGAACGTCGCAGTCCTTACTTCGTGACTGTCGGCGCAAACACCTACGAAAAGTGCGTCGGCTTTCGACGACGAAAGAAATGTACCAGCGTCACGACCATCCGATAAGCCGCCTGGGGCCGAATGGTCCTATGAACGGAAATCATCAATCGATCACATTGGGATGGTTCGAGAAAACAGTGCGCGAATTGGGCGCAGACAACTCCATTGCGGGCACCCTGTCGACTCAAGCCCCGCCGACACCAGCCACCGAATAATGAGATTGAACGCCACAAGCAAACGGCAGAACGCATCGCACCGATCATCGAGCATCCGGGGCACCAGGCATGCACACCTGCCGATCTGATTACGGCGTGACGGTCACAATCGCACCCGTCAGGCCGCTGATTCAACGCATCTGAAGGACGATTACGTTGCTGCTGGCCGGATTCGTCCGCTCGCGAAGGTGTTTCACCTCGTCAGCCTTCACCTCCCCGCCGCGGTTACCCCACGACGTCCGGACGAACGTCAGCACGTCGGCAATCTCCTGATCCGAAAGCTGCTTGCGAAACGGCGGCATGCGATACGCGTCCGGAACGCCAGCCGCGACGACACGACCTGAGCCGTTCAACGTCACGTTGATGGACGACACGTTCGTGCTGGCCATCGACGACGCGGCGCCTGACAAGGGCGGTATCCACTGCCCTTGTCCGCGTCCATCGATGCCGTGGCACGCGCTGCATTTCGCCATGAACGTCTGTGCGCCAGGTACCTTCAACCGCTGATCGAGCGCGAGATGTCCGTTGGATGCCGCATCGTATTGCCACGGGGCGCCGTCGCGTGCCGGATCGCCGGGCAGCGACTTCAGGTAGTGCGCGACTGCACGTAGATCGTCGTCCGTCATGTATTGCGTCGAGTTGTTGAACACGTCAGCCATTGAACCGAACACGACGGCATGCGGATTCCGCCCCGCCCTCAGGAAACGAAAGACGTCGTCTTCGCTCCAGCGGCCGAGCCCGGTGTTCGCGTCGCCCCGCAGGCTCGGCGCATACCAGCCATCCAGTTCGGCGCCGGCCAGATAGAGTGCGCTACGCTCGTCGAGTGCCTTCTCGTTCATCGCCGCGCCGCGCGGCGTGTGGCAACTGCCGCAATGGCCGAGCCCCTGGACGAGATAGGCACCCCGGCTCCATTGCCCGTCGGCTGACGCTTTCGACTGATAGGCTCCCGGCTCGGTGAATACGGCATTCCACAGCGCAAGTGGCCACCGCATGTTCAGCGGCCAGGGGATATCGCTTCGCTTGTTTTCCTGCCGAACCGGTTGCACACCGTGCATGAAGTACGCATACAGCGCGCGCACATCATCGTCGGACAGCTTTGAGTAGGACGGGTAAGGCATGGCCGGATAGAGCCGATGACCGTCGCGAGCAACGCCGTGTCGCAGTGCGCGGTCGAAGTCCGCGAGCGTATAGCTACCGATGCCGGTTGCGCCGTCGGGTGTAATGTTCGTCGCGAAAATCAATCCCATCGGCGTGGCCATCTCGAGACCGCCCGCGAACGGTGCGCTGCGCGGGGTACTGTGGCACGCGACACAGTCGCCGAGCCGCGCGACGTATTCGCCATGCCTGATCAGTTCGGCCGACGGTACTCCCGTATCGGCAGCACCGTCGAACGGCGACGCCGGCGAGCGGGTCGAGAACCAGGCGATGCCGGCCGCTGCGACAACGCAGGCCGGCAGCAGGATGGCGAGGACCTTCTTCAAGCAGTTTTTCGTCATTGTCTGGCGTGGCTTTCCGGGGCAGGATGTCAGGTGTTGAAGGTGTAGCGCGAGAGCGGCATGCTGCGAATACGCTGACCGGTCAGCCGGGCAACCGCGTTGGCCACTGCCGGCGGCACGGCAGGCAACGGCGGCTCGCCGATCCCGCCCATCTTTTCGCCACTCTCGATGATCCGCACGTGTACGCGCGCCATACGGGCGGGCGGCAAGATCGGGTACATGTCGTAGTTGCGCGCGGTCGGCACACCCTTTTCGTACGTCATCTCTTCCAGCAGGACCTGAGACAGTCCAAGTGCCACTGCACCGCTCACCTGCGCCTGGACGATGGCCGGATTGACGATGCTGCCAGGATCAATCGCCTCCCAGATATCGTGCACCTTGACTTGCCCTTGCTCGATCGACACCTCCGCAATCACTGCCGTCTCGGTACCGAAGGGACTTGCCATCGCAACTCCACGCGCGCGACGCGTTCCGTCGCTTGCCGTAAACGGTCCGCGCTTCCAACCGCCGGACATTTCGCCCACCGCACGCAGCAGATTCGTGAGCCGCTTGTTGCCGCTCAACATCCGCATCCGCAAGTCATACGGGTCGTGCCCCCCCTCGTCGGCCAGTTCATCCAGGAACGTCTCATAGAAAAAGTCGTTCATCGAATTGCCGACCGAGCGCCAGTAACCTTGCACCATCGGACTCTTTACATAAAGCCGAGCGATACGGCGATCCGGAATCGCATATTTCTTGCCGGCCAGCCCTTCAACGGCACTGTGATCGACCGTCTCACCTCGCTTGTTGCTGAGCGCCTCGGTCGGACCTTCGGTGACCGTCACCGCTTCGAGGGCGATCGGCAGCCCCTGGGCATCGAGTCCGCCACGGAAGCGCACTGCGGCCATCGGTCGCAATGCATCGCGCAGGAACTCTTCCTCGCGACTCCAAATAACCTTGACTGGCCGCCCGACGGCCTTTGCCAGCTGAATGGCCTGCGGATACACGAGCGCCGTGTCGTAGAGAAAGTGGCGTCCGAAGAATCCGCCAAGGAGCGGAGAATGAATGATCACCTTCTCGACAGGCAAGCCCGTACGCTTGACGATATCGGCCTGGAACATCTCGGGCGCCTGATTGGGTATCCACAGTTCGAGCGAGCCGTCCGCGTTGAATCGCGCGAGCGCCGACGGCGGTTCCAGTTGCGCATGATTCAGATACTGGCTGTGATAGGTCGCGTTGACGACCTTCTTCGCACGCTTGAATGCAGCATTCGCGTCTCCAACAACCTCGGCGTCGTCGCCGACGCCCGGCTCATTGGCGAGGCGCTGTGCGAAGGCCGCAGTCGAGAAATCGGCCGGCATGTAACGCACTGCGGAATCCGCCCCCGGCTCCCGCCAGTCGACCTGAAGCGCCTCCGCCGCGCGCTTCGCATCCCACCACCGCTCGGCCACCACCGCGACTGCGCCCGGCAGACGGTGAACGGAATGCACACCTTTCATCGCGCCGACCTGGGCCTCATTGCGGATCGCACCCACGGTCAGTCCCAGCCGGGGAGCATGCTGAACCGCCGCCTGCAGCATGCCGTCAACGCGACTGTCGATGCTGTACATCGCCTTGCCCGTCGATTTCTGATGCGCGTCCACACGCTGGACCGGCTTGCCGATCCAGCGGAATTGCGCCGGGTCCTTCAACTTCACACTTGCGGGATCCGGCACGGGCAAGTCCATCGCATGCGATGCGAGCTGCCCGTAAGCAAGCGAGCGACCGGACGCGCGATGGATCACCTTGCCCGGTTCCGTGCTCAGACCATCGACCTGGACGCGCAGTTGAGCCGCAGCCGCCTGCAATAGCATCTGCCGCGCAAGCGCGCCCAAACGGCGCATCGTCGGATAGCTCATGCGCACCGACATGCTGCCGCCGGTAATACGCATGCCGTTGCTCATCACCTTGTACTCGGCACCGGGCGGCGCGCTTTCTACGACAAAGCTGGCAGGATCGGCATCCAGCTCCTCGCCGACGATTTGCGCCATCGCGGTAAAGATCCCCTGCCCGCCTTCCATGAACGGACTGAGAAAGCGGATCGAGTTGTCGGGACGAATCTCCAGAAACGCCGGAACACGCGTCCCTGGCGTCGTGGTCGCCGCAGCGCCGGCGGCGCGCGCGGCGCGCACCGGCAAACCGAAGCCAAGAACCAGCGCGCCCGCAGCGGTTCCCGCACTCGCAACAAGGAAACGGCGACGCGAAATGTTCGTCGGCTCGTCGATCGGAAAGACGTCGCTCGGAGCGGACGTGTCAGCCAGCTTCGTCATGCGTCACCCCGCTCTTCTTCGCTGGTGCCGGAGGCCTTGCTCGCGATCGCCCCGACCGCCGCGATACCCGCTAGCGTCGCGGTCACTGCCGTGGCAGCATGCTGCGTCGTCGGATCGGACGGATGAGCAACGGCAGCATGTGGGTTGGAATCGCCCGATAGATCATTGACTGCCGCGTGAATCGCGTTGTACGTTCCGCAGCGACACAGATTGATCATCGCTGCCGCGACTTGCTCGTCGGAAGGATGCGGCGTCTGCTTGAGCAGCGCGGTCGCTGCCATGACCTGACCGGATTGACAGTAGCCGCACTGAGGAACCTGATACTTGACCCACGCCGCGACGACGCGCTTGCCGACGTCGTCTTCTTCGATGGCTTCGATTGTCGTGATCTTGCGCCCCGCCACGCCTTCGACAGGTGTCACGCAGGAGCGCATCAGCACGCCGTCAACCATGACGGAGCAAGCTCCGCATTGCGCGAGACCGCAACCGTACTTGGTTCCAGTCAGGCCGAGTTCGTCGCGAAGCGCCCATAACAGGGGCGTATCGCCATCGGAATGGACCTCGTAGGTCTTGCCGTTGATTTGGAGCTGCATGGCTCTCCCATCTTCTGAGAATGAAATCCCGGTACCACGTTGTGGCCAAGTGCCTCAAAACGGGGTACTCCGTGGTACCGGTCGATCCTAGCACTCACGACCATTCCGATTAACTACACCGTACAGATAGATCCTATTAGCATTGCTCATGAGTCTCTCGCGGACGACCTCGATCCTCGCGGAATCAATCCAAATAAGTCATTTCTGCATCTTGCTGAGCAAATTCAGATAACCATTTATCTGTTTTTATGGATACCTTATTTATTTTTTTATATGCTCGCTTTCTCAAAGCAGTTTTGAGGCGCGCCGAGATCCACCTATGCCACGCCGTACAAGCGAAAACCCCCGTGGGTTACACCGACTACGTCACCAACGGGCGTCGAAGCTTACGGCCGGACCCCGTATATCGGCAGCATCAAAAAAGCGGAACACCGGTCAGTTCGACAAGCGAGTTCATGAGCTCGTCCTGAAACCGCACATCCGACGCCTCGGCGGCAGGCGTCTGTAGCTGGCGGTGATGCCAGTAGCCGCCACTCGTCACCGCTGCCGAATCGTTGCTGGCAGCGAGCCAGGTTTGCGTGAGGTGCCCCAGTTCGAGATCGTCCGGCGCGCCAGAGCCGCCCATTCGCGTCGGCACCCAACCGGGATCGACCGCGTTGCTCAGGACGTCCGGCCAATGGCGTGCTACCGCAAGGGCCAGTGCCGTCACATACAGCTTGCTCTCCGAGTAGGCGAGGTCCGAACTCCATCGCCGCTCCAGCCAATCGATGTCGCCCAGCGCGCCGCGCACACCCCGGTGCATGCTGCTGCTCAGATACACCAGCCGGGACGGGCGCTCGATCAGCGCGGTCAACAGATAAGGCGCAAGGACGTTGACCCCGAGCGTGCCGGCGTGCCCGTCGGCCGTGGTATTGCGACCGGACAGATAGGCGCCGGCGTTGTGAATCACGGCATCCATCCGGCCCAGCGCGTTGACTCGATCGGCCATTCGTCGAGTCTCGACACTGCTCGACAAGTCACCGATCACCACACCGATCGCGCGTCCGGCAAGTCGACGACCGGCGCATCGATCTGGTCCAGGATGGCTACGATCTGGCGATCCGAGGCGGGCGGATCGCAGACTCGTCGCTGGTTTCCCGGTCTGTATGTCAGTTGAATATGGTTCTTGTGGCATCGCCGGCGTATCTTGCCGAAGCGGGTACGCCACGCACCGTTCAAGAACTGGGCCGGCACCGGCTTATCGGCCGTCGCTTCCTGGCTGGACGATTGTCTCCCTGGATTTTTCGACAAGCAGACGGAACGCTGGCGGAGTTCGGCGTTTTCGCCCCTGTTGTCACCGTCTCGGCGCCGGAAGCGGCTGCGCAAGCCGCACTGGAGGGACTCGGCATCGCGCAGGTCGGCGTCCACCATGCCTGGACCCATCTCCGTTCCGGTGAGTTGAAGACCGTGCTGACCGACTGCCACCACCCCGGCACGTACGAAATGGTTCTGCAGTATCCGCATCGCGCGCTGCTGGCACCGCGCGTGCGCGTCACGGTCGATCACCTGCTCGAAGCGTTTTCGCGCGACGAAGCGCTACACGTCCCGATCGGCGCCATGGCCGACTTCCAGGCCTGATGCAGGCTAGGCGCGCGGATGGTGTTTGTCGGCCGCCCCGCTCAGATCGCACAACGAGCACGTTCCTGTCAGCGATCGAACGGTTCGTTCCCGTAGCGATCGCTTAACTGCCCTTCACCGCTCCCGCACTGCCGGCGTGGCGGAAACCTCGGCCACAGCGAGTGTTTCCGTCTGCCCTCTAAGCGGGCGGGACATCGTTCACCAGGCCGGTTCGTCAGAACGTAACAACGACACCTTTACTTACCCTGAAATTTCGGCTTGCGCTTTTCTTTATAGGCTTGAATCGCCTCTTTGTAATCGTCCGTACATTGCACGACTGCCATCTGGGCCGCGACTGAATCGAGGCTCGTCCGCAGATCCGTTCGCATCGACTGGTACATGAGCTTCTTGATCTCTCGCAACTGAATCGGCGGCCCATCCGCGAGTTGGGCGGCGAATGCCAACGTTTCGTCGATCAACGACTCGTCGCTGAATACCCGATTGACCAATCCGATCTTCAGCGCCTCATCGGACGACACGAACGCGCCGGTCCACAACAGTTCGAGTGCCTTAGCAGGGCCGACCAGCCGCGGCAGGAAATAGCAACCGCCGTTACCCGGCAGAAGACCGACACGGATATACGCTTCGGAGAAACGTGCAGATTCTCCGGCGAATCGCAGATCGCACATCAGCGAAAGATCCATCCCTGCACCGACTGCCGCCCCGTTCACGGCTGCGATCAGCGGCTTCTCGAATGCCTCGACTGCAAGCGCCACCTGGTGCGTAACCTTCTGCAAGCGCAATTTTCGCTCGAGTGGCGTTGGATCGCGCGCCGCGTCTTCTGTGGATCGCCGCCCGAGGTCACCGCCCGAGCAAAACGCATCACCGGCACCAGTGATGACGAAACAACCGATCGAATCGTCGTCGTTCGCGGCTTTCAACGCATTGCCGAGCTGCGCCAGCATGTCCTCGCTGAGCGCATTCTTTTTTTCCGGTCGATTCAGCCGTGCGACCATCACCCGACCGACCGTGCTGATTTCAAGATCAGACAATTTCACCTCCTTCCGTAGTGCTCGCCCGTCCACACCGCGGACAGGGCGAACGAGTGTTCGACGCGCCGTTACTTTGCGGCCTGCTGCCGGTGACGAGCGTGTTCCCCGCGCGCCTCGGCGAGCGCCTCTTTCAACGCGCGATTGATCCAGCGCTTGTTGTCGGCAAACACGGCAGGGTCTTTTGCGCCAAGGCCTGTCGCCACCGCGCTCGCCGCGACAGAGAGTTCTTCCCGCCTCACGACGCTCCTGACGAGGCCGCGACGTTGCGCTTCCGCCGCAGACATCCGGCGTCCCGTCTGAATCAGGTCCAGCGCCAGCGCTCGACCGCCGATCACCGCGAGAATGTTCGCGCCCGAGAACGTCGCGATGCCGAGATCGATCTCGGGCAGCGCAAGGTCCGCCTCGTCGACGGCCACGCAAGCATCCGCAAGCAGCGCAAGCATCGCCCCTCCGCCGATCGCCGCGCCATTGAGAACCGCGATGACGGGCTTCGGCGCGTCCATCACAATGTCCTGCAAAGCCGCCAGCGCGTGCGAGCGCCGCTCCTTCTGCCGCGCCGTGTCACCGTCCTCGGGCTTCTCTCGCACGTCCACACCTGCCGTGAAAACCCGTTCGCCCGACCCGGTCAACATCACCGCCCGAATCTCCGGATCGTCGACACCCCGAGCGATCGCTGCGGTGATGTCCTGGACCATGCCGACAGTCATCGCATTCGCCTTGTCGGGTCGATTCACGGTGATCCAGAGAAAGGCATCCCGTATGTCGACCACCACGCTACTTGTTGCTGTTTCCATTTCGTTCTTTCTCGATTGCTGATTCACATTCACGTCGCCACGCCATTCTTCATGCCGGCGCTGGCGTACTCGACACGAACATGTCGGCATGAAACTCGTGTTGCGGAAGTCCGCAAGCCGCAGTGAAATCGCGCAGCGCCGCCTGAACGACCACCGGCGCTCCGCATGCGTAGACCTGATGACCGGACAAGTCCGGGTAGTCCTCCATCACCGCCCGGTGCACGAAGCCCGTCCGGCCGTGCCACTCGTCGTCGGGACGTGCGTCCGAAACAACCGGGACATAGTTCACGCCGTATTCGTCCGTCCAGGCATGCGGAAGCTCGTCCAGATAGAGGTCGGCGGGACGCCGCGCGCCCCAATAGAGCGTCATCGGTCTTCGGCTGCCCTTGCGTACCTCATGCTCGATCATCGACTTGATCGGCGCGAAGCCAGTCCCGCTGGCGACGAAGATGATCGGCTTGTCACTGTCGTCGCGTACGAAGAATGTGCCCATCGGACCTTCGAGACGCAGCAGGTCATTCACCTTCATCGCGTTGAACACGTGCGTGCTGAACGGGCCGCCATAGTTGCGCAAATGCAGTTCGATGAATACGTCGTCGTCCGGAGAATTGGCCATTGAAAGGCTGCGTCGGATGCCACCGTTCATCAGAACGTCGATGTACTGGCCCGGTAGAAACGCGAGGCGATCCTTTGCCGCCGTCCTGAGCCTGATCCGCATTACGTCGTCGGCCAGCCTCTCGAGCCGGTCGACGCGGCAGGCCAACCGCCGCACGGGAACGCCTTCGGCTGCGTGAACAACCTTGCAGGCCACGGTAAGCGCCGACAGCGGCTTCGCCTGACACAGCAGCGCGTAACCTTCGCTCCGCTCAGCGTCCGACAATCCACGCTGGTCGCTTCCACCGTGATCGACCGAGCCTGCCACGATCTTCGCCTTGCACGCGCCGCATACGCCGTTCCGGCAACTGTGCGCCAACGGATAGCCGCTGCCGAGCGCCGCGCCGAGAATCGTGTCCCCACGCAGCACGTCCAGCGTGCGGTCGAGCGGCTCGAACGTCACCGGATAACTTTCCGGTATTACCTGACTGTCACTCATGGATAACTCACCTGGATCTCGAACGGAGTGGGATCGTTGCGTTACGTTCACGACGACCGCCCCTCTTTGGCGTCATGCGGAACAATGAGTGCGTCTGCGGCAATCACGCCGTCGGGCGTGGCGAACAGCGGATTGATGTCGATTTCCCGCACGCGGTCGCGTTGTTCCCACGCGAAGCGGGACAGCGCTGCGAGCGCCGAAGCAATCGCGTCCACATCCATAGCAGCACCACCGCGCGCGCCGTCGAGAATGCGTCGACATTTCAACTCGTCGAGCATTTCTCGCGCGGTTGTCTTGTCGAAAGGCGCCAGTCTGCAGGTCGAGTCGCCGAGCAACTCGGCATAAATACCGCCCGCGCCCACGACGATCACCGGCCCGAACACGACATCGTTTACCGCACCGGCGATAAGTTCGACGCCGCCGCGCACCATTTCCGATATCAGCACGCCGTCGATACGCGCAGTCGGCATGTAGTTGCGCGCATTCGCGAGTACCTCGTCAATCGCGGATTCCAGTTCTGCCCGCGTGCGGATGCCGACCTTGACGCCGCCCGCTTCGGTTTTATGCGGGATCTCTGCTGACACGACCTTCACCACGAGCGGCGCCGTCAAGGCATCGAACACCGCACCATCCGCACGCGTGACAATGACGTCTCGCGTCACCGGAATGCCCGCAGCCGCCAGAATGGCCTTCGAATCCGTCTCGGACAACGCGCCTCCCGGCGCGATCGGATGCACATCCCCGGATGCACCGGCCACTGATTCGACATCGTGCACCCGGTTCACGCGACACTTGGCCTCGTGATAGCGCGCCAGCATGGCGATCGCTTTCGCCGCGCGTGACGGGGACGGTAACACGGGAATGCCGGCATCATCGAACCGTCGCAGCGCATCGCCGATTTCGCTGGCCGGTGCGGACGAGAACACGACGATCGGCTTCGTGGCATTTGTCGCCACGCGCGCCAGCACATCGGCCGCCGCGGTGCTACCCGCCTTTCCGGTCGTCGCAAGATTGACGCACACGGCGTGGACATCGTTGTCTTCCAGTACCGCCTGTACCGCAGTCGTCAGCTTGTCTGCGTTGCTCGCGGAGAAATAGCCGGCGGTAAGATCGATCGGATTGTGAACCGCGCCGATGTTCGGCACGACGGCCTGGAGCTTGCGCTGCGTGTCTTCCCCGAGCTCGCACAGCGTGAGCCCCTGCGGCTCGCCTGCATCGGCGAATACAATGGCCGACCCTCCCGACACGCCCATCACGGCGACTCCGTTGCCGGTCGGATATTTGGCGCCGGCCAGCGCTTTCAGGTAATCGACGGCCTCGTGGATCTCGCTGATTTCCACGATACCGGACTGCTTGAACATCGCTCGGTAGAAATCGTATGTCCCCGTCATGCTGGCCGTGTGCGACGCCGCGGCGCGCGCGCCTTGCTCCGTGACGCCGCCCTTCCACAGCAAGATCGGCTTTCCGGCCACCATGGCCCGACGCCCGACGTCGAGTAGCGCGCGGCCATCTCGGGCTCCCTCGATATACGCGACGATGATTCGGGTTTGCGGATCGTCCAGCAATGCATCGATGAGCTGCACCGTGTCGATATCGGTCTCGTTGCCCGTTGCAATGACATGACGGAACCCGATATCCGCGGCGGAACAGGCGAGCGCGAGGCTGTAACCGAAGCCGCCGCTCTGCGTCACGAGCGACACGCCGCCCGCCTTCAGCTTCGGCTCCCGCGTGATACTGCCGAATGCCGCATAAACATTCGAATGAATGTTGGCGAAACCGAGGCAGTTCGGCCCGATGATGCGCATGCCGGCATTGCGCGCCAACGCAAGCATGCGCTGCTCTCGCTCGATACCTTCCGGTCCGCTTTCGCGGAAGCCGCCGCTCAATACGACCGCGAACGGCACACGCTTTTCGGCGCAACCATCCAGAACCGGCAACACCCCCGCCGCGGGGACACCCACGACCACGAGATCGACCGGCTCGTCAATCTCGGCCACCGAGCCGTAGCACTTCAGTCCCTCGAACTGTTCGTACTTGGGATTCACCGGGAAGATCTTTCCCGCGTACCCGTTCTTCAGCAACGCACGGACAGCCTGGGAACCCGGCCGTCCCGCATCGTCGGACACACCTACCACCGCGATCGAGCGCGGTTCGAACAAATGTCTGAAGTCGTTGTGGTTCATATCGTTACTGGCTAACACACCATCGATGAGAAATTGGGGGATTCGAAAGCGCGCCTGCTCGGGGGCCTCACAACGCCGCGCGATCCGATCGCAGCACTCGCGGACGGCGGTCAATGCGACGTCGCCGACAGGAAACACTGTAGTCCGCACGGTCGCACGAGTCAAATAAAATGGAACGCATTCCATTGTTCGGAACCGTAAAGAGAAGTCGAAAAACCGCTTCGCACTGTCGACTACGTGCGGCTACCGAAAGGAAATGGCTTTGTGGAATCACCACGCGAAACGCGCGTGGCAATGCGAATGCATCGACAGATTCGAAGGATTGACAAACCACCGGCACACTTCGGCGGTCGTACGATCCGCAGGAAAGTGGCAGAACTGCTTGCGAGAACGGTCAGGCCCAGCACAGCGGTCGCCCTTGGACGCGCTGTCGATGCGCCAGGCGGTGCCCCGAGAAGTTCATGCCGCGGGCACGACATTGCTGGAATTGCGGCGCCTACGATCAGACAAGCGGAGTCGTGGAGCGTCGTCTCGCGGCAACGCTCACCGCGAGACGATGGCTCATTGCAACGCCGGCACGTCGACCTGAACGGTCAATACAGCAGCGTTTCGCTTACGAGCGGACAGTTCGTCCAGCGTACCGCGATAGACGGTGCAAAACAGTTGCCGCCCGTCGGCACCCCCGAGCGTGCACGATACGGCACGGCCGTCAAAAGCGATCGCATCCGTGATGACGCCGCCGTCCAGCACGCGAAGAACCTCGCCGGTGTTGAAGCAGGCGACCCACACCGCGCCTGACGCGTCGGCGCATATCCCGTCCGGTTCGCGCCCGCCGAGATCCGCATAGATGCGACGGTTGCCGAGTTGCCCGCGGCTACCGATATCGAATGCAGTCAGCCGGTGAAGCCAGGTTTCCGCGACGATCAGAGTCTTGCCATCGTCGACGATGACCGCACCATTCGGAAATTCGAGTTCCGTGGCGGCCACACTGATCACGCCATCGCGATCGACGCAATGCAGCGCGGTCAACGCCTTCGGTTCGCCGGCGTCATAGTCGTAACCGAAATTGCCGACGTAGATCCGTCCGTCACGATCGATCACGAAATCGTTGACATCGCCGGCGGCGACCCCTGACAGATCCGCATACTCGACGATCGAGGTGCCGACTATCTTCATCAACCTGCGGTTCTTCGACGACACGACGATCGGCGTTCCATCCGGCAGAAACCCCAACCCGGACGGGCGATGCGGCACTTCGCAGATCCTTTGCCGCATACCGTCCAGGCCGAGTGCGTAAACAGCGTGGTCGAAGACGTCCGAAACCCACAGCCGGTTATAGTGCCAACGCGGCGCCTCCAGGAAGATGAAGTCTTCCGCGAAAAGCGAGGGTTGGTATGTTCTCATGTGCTCCTCCTCATCCCTTCAGGCCACGGCACAATGCCGAGCGCGAACGACCGCCCTCGGCATTGGCGGGCCGCCGGGTTACCAGCCGCCGTCGATCTGGATGTTCTGCCCCGTGATCAAGTCCGACTGCGGCGACGAGAGGAAGACCGCGAGGTTCGCTACGTCGACCGCCTCGATCCGCCGCTTGAGGCTCTGACGCTCGAGGATCCAGTTGTGATACTGCTCGCGGGTATCCGCACGATCACGGAATTCGGCTTCGGACACCACCGCGCCTGGCGAAATGCCGTTCACGTTGACGCCGTGCGCGCCGAGTTCACGGGCCAGCCCCTTGATCAAACCGTACAGCGCGCCCTTGGACGCGATGTACGGCACGTATCCGTCCCACTGGCCAGTCAGCGTCAACGACGTCACGTTCACGATCTTCCCGTAGCGGCGTGCCTTCATCGCGCCGCTGCACGCCCTTGCCAGCGCGAAGGCAGCCGAGGAATTGATCCGCACCTGATCCTCGTACTCCTCGATCGAAAACTGTTCGAACGGCTTCATGATGACGAGCGCCGCGTTGTTGACCAGAACGTCGATCCCGCCGACCTCCTCGGCCAACGCCGACACAGCCGCCTCGGTCGCAGACAGTTGGTTCAGATCGCACCCGAAGTAGCGCACGTCGCTGCCGAGCTTGCCAAGCGTCTCCTGCGCGCCTTCGATACCCGGACGGTCCAGTGCGATCACCGTTGCGCCTTCTTCGGCGAAACGCGCGACGAGCGCACGCCCGATCGTCCCCAATGCGCCCGTTACAAGCACCTTTTTCCCGGACAACTGAGTCATTTAGATCTTCCTCCAATTTTCATTGCGTGGTTGCGTCCCGACGTGGTCGGAACCCGGTACACCGGGAAGCATGGGCTCCCCGCCGAATCTGCATCGATGTCCGAGTGAGCGCGCCACCGCATTGCGCGACGCGTGCACGCGGAATCGATCACCATTCCGCCGGACAAGCGGCCAAGTTCTCCTTCGTGATTGCCGGCGTGTCGTACGTGACGAATTGCGCTTTCTTCGTGTTCTTTCCGGTTGCAGCGTCATACAGTGCCTTGGCCGTAAGGCGCCCGATCAACTGAGGGCGTGTGCAGACCGAGCCGTCGATACCACCGTTCTTGATCGCGTCGTTCCCGAGCCGCGACCCGCCCGCCGTCGCAACGAGCTTCGCCTTGGCGCCGCTGGAGCGCAGCGCGCGCGCGCAGCCGAGTGCCATGTCATCGGCATGGCTATAAATCAGGTCGATGTCGGGATTGGCCGTCAGGATGTTCTGGCAGACGGATTCGCCCTTCGCAGGCGTCCAGTCCGTCGGTTGCGACGCGACGATCTGATACTTCACGCCCGCCTTGTCGAGCGCCTTCCTGAACCCGTCCGTCCGCTGCCGCACCACGGCGAAACCGGGCGCGCCTTCGATGATGCCGATCTTCGCGACATGATCCTTCGGCAGAATCCGGGCGGCCAGTTCACCAGCGCGCTCGCCGGCAGCAACGTCGTCGGTGGTCACGAGAGCCGTCAGCTTGCTGTAGACCTGGCGAATCGGCACCTTGTTGGGATCGCCGATCTGTACCGCAGCCGCAACGAACGGAATGTTGCTGTCTGCCGCACGATCGACCCACCCTCGCGCGACGACCGAGTCGACGGCGATCATCGAGATACCGTCAACCTTCTGTGCGATCAGATCGTCGACGGCGTTGCCCTGCCGTTCGACGCTCGCCCGGCCGTCCAGAACGACCGCGCGACAGCCGAGTTCCTTGCAGGCATCCTGAAAACCCTTGGCCAACGACACGTCGAACGGGTATTGCATGCTGTCCGCCACATACGCGAGCGTGATCTCCTTTGCGCCAGCGGTATTGAACGACAGCGACAGCATCGCCGCGAGTCCTGTCAGCCCGAGCCTTCTGAAAATAGCCTTCATGCTTGTCTCCTGAATCGTATTTTGGTTTTGCAAAACGATCGGCATGGCCCGATCGCATCGAAGCATCAGACCGGCCTTCGTGCGCACTGCCACTCTAGACCGGCTACATCACGCCGTCAATAAATTTGGAACACGTTCCACTGTTCGAAACCAAGGTGGCGATTCCAACGATATCCGGATGATCGCGATATAACGACGAAACCGCCTCGTCGGTCAGAACAACGTCATGATCCCTGCGATTGCGCCGAACTGGCTGTGCCCGTAATTCGGTGCGACGTTGCCCGCGGCGCCGCCCTGTCTTGCATTTGGGCCGTACGGGTCGAGGAAGCCGTTCCCCAAGCCCAGGTTGGATGTCGAGCTGTTGTGGAGATAGGCAAGCTCGGAGTAAAAGAAAGTCCGCTTCGAAAGACTGTACGTGCCACCGAGCGTATACATCGTCGCGTTGCCGTTGCCCCTGTTGGCATTGGCGTGGTAAACGCCGCTGGTCACGTTAATGAACGGATTCACGAGATAGGACAGCCCCACCCACTCGTGATCGACTGCTGTCGGCACACCGCTCACACCGGTGGGCAACGTACCAGGCGTCACCCCGTAACTCGCGGGGGTTGCGTCCGATGCGCTCAGATGCTGATAACCGACGTAGGCCTTGAGCGGGCCCCATGCATATGTGCCGCCGGCCATGATCGAGCGCGAGCTGACATACACGCTCGAGAACTTCCCGTTGGGATCGCGCGTTTCGTCGTAGATGGCAAGCAGTTCGAGATTGCCGGCGTTGTACATTGCCTTGACGCCATCAACCCGGCCCTGGGCACCGCCCAACTGATTCGGCCCCGAACCCGAGAGACCGGCACTCGACGCCGCCGAATTCCAGCCGCTCGGGTTGTTGGTCAGACTGTACTGCCCCTTGACCGTGAAACCACCCAGGCTCGGCGAGGTGTATTCGATCCCGTTGCCCGCCTGCGACCAGTTGCGCCCGCGCACTAGTGTCGAGACGGCGAACTGCTGGAACAGCTGAGGATCGAGATCGTAGCTGTCCTGCATGATTTCGCCGGCACCTGTGTTTCCCATCTTCAACGTGCCGAACCGGTCGTCCGTCATACCAACCCACGCGTGGCGGCCGAACAGGCTGCCGTTCTGAATGTTGCCGTTCAGCGTACTGATACCGGTTTCCAGTTTGAAGATCGCCTTGGTTCCGCCACCGAGATCCTCGGAACCTTCGATACCCCACCACGACTCACCGAATCCGCCGCTCTGCATGCCGACGAGTCGCCCGTCACCACGCCCGCTCCAGTAGGAGAAGCCGTTGTCGATCCGGCCGTAGAGCGTGACACTGCTCTGCGCATGCGCGCCTGCCGTCAATGCAAGCAGCGAAAGGCAAAAAATTCCCTTCTTCATATCCCTTCCTTGTGTTGATGTGTCTCCACCATATCCAGGCCGAAATACGCAGACGATCTGCATTGGTCGACGTATTTGCCTGTACCGCGCGGCAAATTCTATTGACGCTTTTTGCCTCGAACAGGCCTTCGGTGGATCAGGAAATCGATAATCAGGTTTCTCTTGCCTGGCTTTATTGGTTGGGATTCGGCAGGACGTGGCTACATTCGTTGACCAGTATTCCTTGTCGAGTTCGACGGTGTGTCAGGGGCGCTGCCGCAATCGATACGCTAGCCGTGATCAACGACTGAATACATGGATTCGACAAGTCCGACAAATGATATGCATCACTGATTATTGTATTCAAAACGCAACATTGAATTGCAACGCCCATCTCGACGAACACTTGCAAGACGTGGAGACAGGTGTGCACTACGCGACGATGCACGTCGATTCCATCGGCAGCAACGTCAATATCATCCGACCGATCCGAAACGAGGAGCGTCCATCGGAACTTGACTACTGCCCGCATCGGTAGAGATTCGGAAAGAGATTTCGACAAGGCGCCGTATCCGATGTGGGATGCAGCGCCTAGTCGATCAAGAGGAACATGCGGCGATGCCGAAGCCGAGTGAGTGAGCGCGTCGGATAACGCGAGAATCAGAAGGAACGCCGCCGTGTGACGCGCTGGTCACCAGATCGACTCGCCATAGACGAGCGCACGCAAGTGCTCATTCGGGGTAACGAGCACGGCATTGACGGTGATCGCAGTGGCGGCGATCAACCGCATGTTCAGATCGAGTTCGGCGGGAAAGCTCGCGGCACGCACCGTAATGGCCATATCGACCGGCACGACCTGCAAGCCGTCGATCGACGCTAGTGTCGACAACCAGCGCCGCTTGTCGACCGATAGCTTGAGCCGTCCACTGTCGACATACTGCGACGCCTCGAGAATGCTGATCACCGAAATGGCGAGCGCTCCGGCACCCAGCTCCCGTTCAATCCTTTCGCGGATGGATGAACTCAGTGTGCCATGGCCGCTGAGCCACATCACCATCGCCGGCGTATCGAGGACGACCAAGGCGTCTCCGTTCAGGTTTCCGCGCACTCGCGGTTAAGCTCGGGATCGAAGTGCACGATCGCGGTACGCACCGACGCCACCGCGTTGCGTTTCGGCCCACCATATCGCCGAATTTCGATGGTCGGACGGCCGTGGTCCGTCACGATCACGCTCTCTCCGAGCATCTCAACCTGTCTGAAAAGTTCGCATGCCTTCGTCTTGAACATCGCCTTGGAAACGCGCTTTTCCATTTCTTTCCTCGCTGGCCGCGATATCGGCGCCACGCGCGCGATATCGCAACCTATGGACCCAGGTCTGCGGCACGAACACCAGCCCGCCCCCATGCCGTACGATCTATCCGGCATCAATGCGCATTACCGCGCCGCCGGGATCCGCCCACGGTATAAATCGCCGCGGCGACGACAATGACCGTGCCTTCGATAACACCCTGGTAGTTGGCGCCGAGGTTCAGGATATTGAAGCCGTTCGCCAGCGTAACCAGCAGCAGCGCGCCCGCCAGTGTCTTGACGACACTGCCCGAACCACCGTAAAGCGACGTTCCACCCAGAATCGCCGATGCAATGACGGCGAGTTCCTGCCCCTGCATCGCGGTCGGATTGATTGCGCCGAGGCGGCTACCGAACAACACGCCGCCAACCCCCGCGACGCCGCTGCAAAGAACGAAAGCGGCCATCTTGTATCGTTGGACGTTGATACCCGACAGACGCGCGGCTTCCGGATTTCCGCCGACGGCATAGACGCGCCGCCCGGTCGTCGTGAAGGTCAGAACGGCCCAGACGACGGTCGTGAACGCTGCCATGTAGATCACCGGCTTCTGGACGGTCAGCTCCGCTCCGGCCCGCCACGACACGGCAACCAACACCACACCGCCGGCAATCGCCGCGACCGGCGCCACGATGCTCCGCCCCGCCCGCCGCGCGCGCGACACATACGACATGCCGCTCAGAGCGAGCAACACGCCGATGACGAGCAGCGGCCATGCGACATGTACTCGCCCGGATTCGAACGCCTGCATCGCAGCCAGCGCATCGGAGTCCGACACGGAGAGCGACCGTCCATCGGTCACGATCTGCACGACGCCGCGAATCGCCGTCAGCGTGCCAAGCGTGACGATGAATGCATTGATGCCGAGAAGCTGCACGATCGCCCCATTCAGCACGCCGACCAGCATGGCGACCACAACCGCCAGGCACGCGGCCGGCCAGAATCCCATCGAATCCGCACATCCGACCAGTACCGCGGCAGACAGGGCGGCGACCGAAGCGACCGACAGGTCGAAATTGCCGGTAATCAGGATGACTGTCATGGCCACGGCCATCATCGCGACCAGCGACGACTGGTAAAGCACGTTCGTGATGTTGCCGAGCGTGAGGTAGTTCGCACGCCCCGTATAGGCCGTGACGATCGAGAGTACGAGTACCAGAACGATCAACGCGTAATACACGCCCATTTCCCGCAGGCTCAGCAGACGCCGCAACGTCGTCGACGTATGCGACGCCGAGCTGGCTGCATCGTCTCCGCCGAACGACTGCACAGAATGATTTTTCGAAGTAGACAGATTCATGATCACTCGCTCATTGTTGATTGCTGCGCTGTGCATGTTGCGCGCTGGCCGCCGGCCAGCAATATCAATTCATGCTCGGAAGTTTCGTGTGCTGCGCGTTCGGCAATACATCGCCCATCACGCATGACGAGGATCCGCTGGCTGACTGCCAGCAACTCCTCGAATTCGGATGACACGATGATCACGGCATTACCTGCGGCCGCCAACTCCCGTACGAGCAGCAGAATGTCGGTTTTGGCGCCGATATCGATGCCTGCGGTGGGTTCGTCGAGAAGAAAGATCTTCACGTCGCTGAACAGCCATTTCGCAATCGTCACCTTCTGGGCGTTACCGCCGCTCAGTTCCGTCACGATCGAATCCGGCGACTGCGCCTTGATCTTCAATCGCCTGATCGCCTCGGCCCCCCTTTCGCGTTCACGCTCGCGCTGCGGAAACAGTCGCCGCAGGGAGACGCATTCGAGCGCCGGCAACGTCGTATTGCGCCAGATTTCAAACCCCGGCACGAGACCCTGCGCCATGCGATCTTCGGGAACGAGACCGATTCCCGCCTTGACCGCTGCCATCGTGGAGCGCCGGATTGCCCGACCATTTACCCGGACTTCACCGGTTGCGTCCGGGTCCGCGCCGAAGATCGCGTGCAAAAGCTCACTGCGCCCCGACCCGAGCAGGCCAGCGACGCCTATCACTTCGCCGGCCGCGAGCGTCAGGGAAATCGGGGCGAGCTTGCCGGGAGACGCAACGTTGCGCAATTCGAGCCGGGCTCGTGTGTCTGCGGGATCCCGGCGCATCGGTGCGCGCTCGAGAGCGACGAGTTGCCGCCCGACGATCGCCTCGGCCAGTCGGGATTCGTCGAGTTCGCTCGTTTCTGCCCGGACGACAACCTCGCCGTCGCGCAGGATCGTCACGCAGTCCGTCAGCGACATCACCTCGTCGAGAAAGTGCGAGACGAACACGATTGCCTTGTTTTCCGCGCGGGACAGATGCCGGACGATGCGGTAGACGACCTCGCGCTCCTCCGTTGCGAGCGACGCAGTGGGCTCGTCCATGATGATGAGGTCGGCGCCCGTGCCGAGTGCCTGGAAGATCGCGACCATCTGGCGCTGGCCGATCGACAGTTCGTCGACCAGGCGATCCGGATCGAGCCAATACCCCGTGCGTTCGCACAGCGCGTTATACCGGACGCGCAGCGACTCGTCGCATCGCCAGCGACCCCGATCGCCGAGAAAGACATTCTCGAGCACGGACAACGTCGGGATCAGCGGGATATGCTGATGAATGGTCGCGACACCCATCTCGTTCGCTTCCCGCGGGCTTGCCCATTGAACGGGAGCCCCTCGCCACAGGATCCGCCCGCCCGTCGCCGCGAACGAGCCTGACAATATCTTGATCAGTGTCGATTTTCCCGCGCCATTCGCGCCCAGCAGCCCATAGACCTTGCCGCGGGCAATGTCGAGATCGACACCGCGCAGCGCTACCAGCCCATTCGGAAACGTCTTCGCGACCCGCTCGAGACGCATGAGCGGAACCTCCTCCGCTAGTTGCATCTTGCCTCCTTGTCTCTTCTTTTCATGCGTGGCCGGGAGTGTCATCGTTTCCCTTCCACGGGCGCGCCGATTTTCGGCGCGATCTCCGTTTTCCCGAAACGCCCTTTGCGGGCGACGCATCGTCCGCGTTGCATCCCGGGTGTTCTTCACTTCAACCCGCATCCGAACGGCTTGCAGGTTCAAGCAAGCCGCCTAGGCATTACATCGTCGATGCGTCCGGGCAGCCCGCCCATCAAAATCGACTGCGCCTGCTCCGTCTCGCCCGGCCCTGCCTTCCTACGACCGCCTGCTCCACTTCCCTCGGGCGATTCGTGGATGGGACCGTTAGCTGGAACTGTAGCTCGCACATCATTGACCGTCAACGAAAATGAAATTCGTTTCGATGATTGAAACTTCGATTCGTTATCGCGCCCTGATACCGCACTCTCGTCATCTCTCATCCAAGCCTTAAATGTTCCACTGCTCGGAACTTATTCTATTTAATGAAACCTATGCTACGATGACTCATCGGTCACCGTCATGCCGCAACCCGCCCGTTCCGGCCCGGCCCGATTTGACATGCAGCGCAAGACCTAAGGAGAACGACTGATGATCTACACTCGAAGCGGCGCGGACGCGCTCGCGCAGCGCAGCACCATCGTTTCCCCCGGAACCGGAAACGAGCACTGGGGAACCACCTACTTCGGCCCGCGTTCGTCGGCCGGCTCGGCTCCCGGCCCGCAGGCCACGATGTCCGAACTCAGGGCACACGAAACGATCGTTCCGCACTTCCACGGCGTCACGATGTTCCAGTGTTTCCTTGCTGGCGCCGGAACCCTCGGCAGTCGCGGCCAGGTAATCGAACCGCTCACGGTGCAGTTCAAGGATCATCACACCGCGTATGGTCCGATCGTTGCCGGTCCGCAGGGGCTCTGCTTCGTCGCGATGCGCATGTACACCGGTAACTCCGAACCCGTATATCTCGACAAGCCGGGCTATCGCGATCGGCTGCAAACCAGCAAGCGTCGGCACATCACGTCCGAACCCGTGCGCTTTTCCATTGCACCGGTCATGCAATCGCGCACCGAAGTCGAGTGGGAAACCCTGTTCAGCGACGAGAACGACGGCATGCATGCGCAAGTTGTTCGACTCGGTGCCAGAATGGCTGTCGAAGGCCCCGACCCGCGTGCCGCCGGTGGGTATTACGTATTGGTCGGCAATGGCAGCCTGCTGCATGGCGATGAAAATCTCCCGCTGTGGTCGATGATCGTCGTCGAGCCTAACGAAGAGCGATTCGAAATTCGCGCCGGCGATCAGGGCCTCGAGGCACTCGTGCTGCAGTACCCGCGCGAAGAACGGTAACGATTCCCGATCTGCCGCTTCCGCCGCAATGAACGGCGGCGGACTTCGAAATACACGAGACAGCTTGTACGGCCGTTCAGCGTTTTCAACGGCCGGAGCGAGCGGAACAACCGGACAGCGACCGGCAAAATTCGCCGCGCGCGTCCGGTCTTGTCAGTGCATGGCGGCCGACCCGGCCGGAAAGAGCGCCGAGTCCGGTTGAAATCAGGTCACATGAGAGGCGACGCGAAATGAAGATTGGCTACATCGGGCTTGGCGCACTTGGCAGCCAGCTCGCCCGTAGATTTCTGCCGGACCACAGCCTGTGTGTCTGGGACATCAACGTCGCTGCGGCGCAAGCATTGGCGGCACACGGCGCAGAGATCGCACCGACGGCCGCCGAACTGGCACGACGAAGCGACATCGTCTTCCTTTGCCTTCCGCGCAGCGCCGATGTCGAGCGTGTCGTGCTCGGTACCGACGGCGTGGCGGCTGGACTGTCCGCCGGCAAGCTCGTCATCGATCAGACCAGCGGCGTACCGGAAACGACCCGCCATATTGCCGACGTGCTGGCGAAATCCGGCATCGACATGATGGATGCGGCGGTATCCGCCAGTCCGCATGTCGTCGCCGCCGGTGGCGCGACGTTGATGGTCGCCGCATCGGACGGCGTGCTCGAACGTGCGATGCCTGCTTTGCAGGCGATTACCGGAACCATCTATCGATGCGGCTCTCGCGTCGGCGATGGTCAGGCGATGAAGATGGTCAACAACGCGATGAATGCCGGTTGCCGACTCGGGACGCTCGAGGTCGTTGCCACCGGCCGAAAAGCCGGATTGTCCCTGGCACGCATGTCGGATTTTCTGAGCCACAGCGACGCGCGCAATCAAACCACGGAAAAGATGCTTCCTGCGCTTGTGCAACGGAAATCGTCGACGAACTTCGCCCTCTCGTTGATGTTGAAGGATGTGACACAGGCCGTATCGCTCGGTATCGCTCAGCGCGTACCGATGCCGGTTACGGGAATCGTCCGGGGTTTGCTGCAGATCGGCGTCAATACGCTCGGCAACAGCGCACAGCTCGAAGACATGGTCGGACTGATCGAGTCGATGGCCGGCACGCAGCTCGCCGATGACACCGCGTCGCCCGCGCCCGATCGTTCTATGGCTCGGAACGACGCCGAACACGATACCGTCGAGCTCGTCGCGAGCGCGATCGGGGCACTGTCCCGGCTGATCAGTTTCGAATGCATTGCCGCGGGCCTGCGGTATGGCCTGACGCTCGACGACATGGAGCAAGTCATCAACAAGAGTTCCGGATGGAGCGACGCATCGAAGTCAGTTTTTGCCGAATTGCTGGGTGGCGCCCGTCACAATAGCGCTGACCTGAAGACAATGATGGCCCGTATGGACGCGGCATGCGCCCTCGGCAACGACACTGGTGCACCGATGCTGATTGCAAACGCCGTTCGCTGTTTGCTCGAGCAGGCGCTGAATCAGATTGGCGAAAGCGCCCGGATCAGCGATCTCGCGGCGTTCTACGATGGCATGGCAAACATTCAACTGGGCCGAGCTCGTCGGAGCGGGCCGGACAACGCACGTCAGTTTCGCCCGGCCATCCACAATTGACACCGCTAGGGTGCGGTCTCGCACGGCGGCCGCCGATACGCTCGGCGGCGTGATCGCCCATGCCGCATCCGGACATGATTCATTCAGATACCCGGAACAACCATGGCAATCGACCTTGTTGTCAATGGCAAATCGCAGACGCTGGACCTCGATCCCGACACACCGCTCCTCTGGGTACTTCGCGACCACCTGGGAATGACGGGAACGAAGTTCGGCTGTGGTATCGCTCAGTGCGGTGCCTGCACGGTTCATGTCGATCAGGCTCCCGTGCGTGCTTGCCAGTTCCCGCTGCAAGCTGCCGCCGGACGGCATGTCACCACGATCGAGGGATTGTCGAAAGACGGCCCCCACCCGCTGCAGACAGTCTGGATCGAACACAACGTCGCGCAGTGCGGATACTGTCAGTCGGGGATGCTCATGGCCGCTGCCGCGCTGCTCCGGACGAACGGCCACCCGAGCGATGCGGACATCGACGCGCAAATGACGAATATCTGCCGTTGCGGTACCTACCCTCGAGTGCGCGCCGCCATCCACGAGGCGGCGATTCGCATTAAGAACGCAAAGGCATGACCATGAATCCGCATCGCAGGCAGTTCCTGATCAAGGCTTCCGTCGTGGGCGGGAGCTTCGTGCTTGGCGTTTTCCGCCCTCGCGACGCGGACGCGCTCGCATCATCCCGACCGTGGGACATGCCCGAGCATCCGACCGGCGCGGAGTTCACACCGTGGATTGCGATTGGTCGCGACAATATCGTGACGGTCAGGGTCGCCACGCCAGATATCGGCAATGGCGTCATGACGCAGGCGTTGATGACCGTCACCGAGGAACTGCATTGCGACTGGAACCGGTTGGTCGGCGAGTACGCATCGCCTCATCGCAACTATGTCGAGAACGACGTCTATTCCCGGGGCATGGGATACAACGGCTTCTTCGCTCGCTCGACGTTACCGCGACGTATGGAATTGCTCCTGCAAGCCGGAGCGAGCGCACGGGAAAGGCTGAAGGAGGCCGCCGCCCGCACCTGGGGCGTACCTCACAACGAGATCGAAGCAAGGGATAGCGTACTGACTCACGCTCGGACCGGCAAACGCCTGACATATGGCGATGTGGTCGAAATGGCCGGTTCGATTTCGCTCGACGCCGAGCCGGCACCCAAGCCGCAGCGCGATTGGTGGTTTCTCGGCAAGGCGAACCCGCCGCGAGTCCAACAGCCGTTGATTGCACATGGCAGCGCCGTTTACGGCATCGACGTGAAATTGCCAGGCATGGTGCATGCGGCGCTCATGCAGGCACCGGTACACGGCGGCAAGCTCGCGCGCTATGACTTCGAGAAAGTCCGTACGATGCCTGGGGTACTCGGTGTCGCGGTTGTCGATCCGTCCGAGCAACGCGGGTTCGTCGATCCCGAGCGGGTCCCGTTCCCGATCGCATTTAGTGCACCGCAAAGCGCGATCGCCGTCATTGCCGAACACTACTGGCAGGCAAGAAAAGCACTCGAGGCCATGCCGATCGAATGGATCGATGGTCCGGGCGCCCAGTGGCAAACGCACGAGCAGGTCGTCGCCGCATGCCACAGCGCCGTCGAGCGCGAAGGCGACAAGATCCTGGTCAATCGCGGAAACGCGACGAGCATCCTGGCGTCCCATGCCAGTGTCATCGAGGCCGAGTATCACGCACCGTTTGCCGAACACGCGGCCATGGAACCGCTTAACGGTACGGCGCTGGTCACGGCCGATCGCGTCGATGTATGGCATCCCTCGCAACAGGCGCAACAGGGGCACATCGTCGCCGCGCAGGAAGCCGGCCTGCCGCCCGAGAAGGTTTACTTTCACCAGACTTATGTGGGCGGCGGATTCGGTCGACGCGTCACCGGCAACGACGTCCGCATGGTCGTGGCCATCGCGAAGCGATTTCCTGGACGCCCGGTGAAGGTCATCTGGTCGCGCGAGGAGACCATGCGACAGGGGCGTTACCGATCCATCGAATCCGTCAGGCTACGCACTGCACTCGATGCGAGCGGCATGCCTGTCGCATTCCACGCGCGTGCCGCCGGCGCACCCGATTTTTTCCTGAACTATCTGCACGACGGCCCCCTAAGCACCGGTGTGGTCGATCACGTGCTCGTCGAATCGCGCACCGTACCGCTTCATGTGATGACGGGCTCGTATCGAGGGCCCGGATACAACGCTCATGCAACGTTCATCGAAACGTTCGTCGACGAGTGCGCGCACGCGGTCGGTATCGATTCACTGGCGTACCGGCTCAAGCTGTATGCGAAATGGCCCGATCCCGGATGGATCAAGTGCCTGACCGAAGTAGCGAGCAAGGCGCACTGGGGCCGTGCGCTGCCGAAGGGATGGGGTCAGGGTATCGCCATCGCCAACTACGGCATGAACGGAAAGCCCAAGGCCGGCACGACTGTCGCAGCCGTCGTCACGGTCGAGGTTGCCCGCGATGGTAGCGTCCGCGTTGACTCCGTCGACATCGCATTCGATCCCGGGCACGTCGGCTATCCGGACGGGCTGGTGTCCCAAATGGAAGGCGGTGCCCTCTTCGCGTTGAACTCGGCCCTCAATGAACAGATTACCGTTGCGAACGGGAAAATCGTCGAAAGCAATTTCCACAACTACCCGATGATGCGAATGGGTGACGCACCGAAGCGCATCAGCGTGCATTTCGGCGGCGTATCGGGCCACTCGCGTATGGCCTGGGTCGGGGAATCTCCGATGGGTCCGGTGGCCGCGGCGCTCGGCAACGCGATTTTCTCCGCCACCGGCAAACGATTGAGATCGATGCCGTTCCGACTCCATGATCTGAGCTGGGCATGATGTTCGTCTCGATACACCGCAGGTACGCCGTCGCATCACCTAAGCTCGCATCGAGCATATCCACGCCGACGTTCACCGTGCAGCATTAGCGTTGGCTCGACCAGGGCATTCCCTCGAATATGACAATTCCATCCGCAACTTGTTCGGACGACCGCACGATATCCGCGCTTGCGCCGCTCATGGCGGTCGTCCTCGTCGCGTTCCTGATCATCGGCATTGCGCTGCCGGTGCTACCGCTTCACGTCCACGACGACCTGGGCCTCGGCACTTTCTTTGTCGGTCTGGTGACGGGCAGCCAGTTTGCCGCGTCATTGTTCTCGCGTGTGTGGGCCGGCCACTTCGCAGACAAAACAGGCGCAAAACGCGCCGTCATTGTCGGGATGGTCTCGGCCTCGGTGGCCGGTCTCGTTTACCTGTCGTCTCTCGCAGTCTCATCAATCCCGCTGGTGTCGGTCACCATCCTGATCGTGGGTCGCGCGCTTCTGGGTGCCGCGGAAAGCTTCATCATTACCGGCGCATTGAGCTGGGGACTGGCACGCGTGTCTCCGGGCGTCTCCGGCAAGGTCATCGCATGGATCGGGATGGCAATGTATGCGGCATTTGCCCTCGGCGCGCCGCTGGGCACGATTCTCTATGCGAAGTACGGATTTGCGGCCATCGCGTGCGCAACCGTGCTGATGCCGCTCGCCACATTGACTCTGGTGCTACCGTTGACTGCCATTCCTCCCCTGGCGCGAAGCGGCCCGTCAATGACACGAGTCATCCGCGCGGTGGCGGCGCCCGGGATCGGCCTGGCAATGAGCAGTATCGGCTTCGGGTCGATCATGGCCTTCGTTTCGCTGCTGTTTGCGGAGCAAGGCTGGCAACCGACCTGGCTTTCGTTCACCGTTTTCGCGATCTCGTTCATCGCTGCACGCATCGTTTTCGGCCATTTGCCCGACAAGCTGGGTGGCGCCAGGGTCGCACTCATTTTCGTACTGGTGGAGGCCGCCGGACAGGCACTCATTTGGACCGCAACCGGATCGGTACCTGCGCTGCTGGGCGCCGCGATGACCGGCATCGGTTATTCGCTCGTCTATCCCGCGCTCGGCGTCGAAGCCGTTCATCGAGTGCCCCCGCAGAATCGTGGGCTGGCGATGGGCGCCTATACGGCGTTCCTCGATCTCGCGCTGGGAATCGCAAGCCCGGCACTCGGCCTGCTTGCCCACTGGGCAGGTCTGCGCACCGTGTTTCTCGTTGGTGCCGTCGTCGCATGCTGCTCTGCGGGCGTGTCCATCGCACTTATGAAGGCCGCACATTCTCGTTGAATCAAGCCGGGGTCGGGCCGGCACGAAACCTTCCAACTGCCGACCGTGCCATGCAAAGGTAGTGAGCCCGTTTCGAAATGCCGAGATCGTCGATCGAGAGCGGGCAGCCGATCAACGGCAGCGCGCTCCCAAATCTTGCTGTTACTCCTCGACCAGCAACTTCGATGGCCGGCGCTTCTCGATCGCCCATTTCAGAAGCGCGGCGGAGCGATAGATTCCGTGCGCGAACTTGCCATAGGGCAACGTCGCAAACAATGCCATCACAATCCCGAGGTGAACGGCCAGCAGCGTCGGCATCAGGTTCGTGCTGCGCAGCGCAAGGAGCGCCAACCCCGAGGCCGCCGTCAGGATCAGGAGCAGGACGAAGCCTCGATCCATGGGCTTTTGAGCAGGATCACCGTGAAGCGGATGACGCTTGAGGTTGAGCCATAGCAGACCGCAAGTGCCCGCAAGAAGACTCACACCGCCGACCGTACCGAGCACGACCGGCACACTCATATAAGCGTACGGGGCGTCGAGATGGAACACGTAGTGATACAGCGTAGCCACGCACGTCGACGCGAAACACAGCATGAATCCATAGAACGTCAGATGATGAAACCGCCGACGGAGAAGCGAAAACGCGTCGTCGGCATTGTTGCATCCGTCCCCGTGGCCGCCGCCGAGATATCGAAGCGACAGTACATTCCTCGTTGCCTCCAGTGCCGCATCGATCGACGCATCACCAGGATCTTCGTTGCGCCAGAATCGCCGTACCCCGATACCCAGTGCAAGCGCCGAAAACAGGAACACGGCACCGAACACCAGCGCGAGGAAGTTGTGCGGAAAGATCGCGTAGAAATTCGACCCTGCAATGTCGGCAGCCGATCGAGCGCTGCGGCCCGCCAGCATCAGGAAGAGCGTCAGCCCCGCGGCAAGCGCCAGGGCAAGCGTCATGCCGTTGCGCTTGTAAAGCGAACCCAATGCCGGCGGCCACGCATATTCCGTATACGTATTGAGGCGAACCTCTGCCATCGCGCGCGGAACGTTGACGGCAAACTCATGCGGCGGCGCATACTGGCACGAGTGGAGACAGGCGCCGCAGTTGTGACAGAGATTGGCGAGCAGATGAACGTCGGCACGACCGAATTCGAGGCGGCGTGTCATCGCCGGGAAGACCGCGCAGAAGCCTTCGCAATAGCGACACGCATTGCAGATCTGCATGATTCGACTGACCTCGCGCTCGCCGTCCGACAGCATGACGCCTCGCACGGTGGCCTGAGGAGTCTCCGCGAGCGCTTGCGCCTCGCGAGTAAGCGCTTCAAGCGACTGCATGATCCGATTCCTTTTCGTTGATTCGTTGCGCGGCGCGTGCCGCCTCGGCACCGGCAATCCGGCCGAACGCCGTGCCGATCGCCATGCCGATGCCGGCCGTATAACCCTTTCCGAGGACGTTTCCGGCCATCATTTCTCCGGCGACGAACAGATTCGGCGAGGGCTTCCCGCCGAAATGCACAGCTGCGCGCTCGTTCGTTTTCAGGCCGAGATAAGTAAACGTGATGCCGGGACGCAGCGCATATGCAAAAAACGGCGGCTTATCGATCGGCTGTGCCCAGTGCGTCTTCGGCGGCGTCAGACCTTCGGTACGGCAGTCGTCCAGAACGGCGTGATTGAACGTGCCCGCACGACATGCGGCGTTGTACGTTTCGATCGTGTTGACGAACGTCTGTTCGTGCAAGCCCGTCGCCCGCGCCAGTTCGGCGAGCGAGCCGGCACGAATGCCGGGGAACACCGGGGGCATGAAGCGGCCGACGGCTTTTGCGTCGATGATCGAGTAGGCGATCTGCCCCGGCTGAAACGCGACCAGGCGCCCCCATATCGCGTATCGCTTCGGCCAGAAATCCTCGCCCTCATCGTAGAACCGCTCTGCGTTACGATTCAGCACCACGCCGAGGGAAACGCAGTCGACGCGCGTGCATATTCCGCCGTCGTAAAGCGGCGCGCGCGCATCGATCGCGACACAGTGCGATTGTGACGGATCGCCGATTGCGTCGGCGCCGGCGTCGATCATGTACTTGAGCACGACGCCTTCGTTGTAGCGCGTCCCGCGAATGAGGAAATTATCCGCGACCCATTCGCCATTGACCTCGCCCCACGCGTCGCGTAGCCACTCGCGGTTCGACTCGAAGCCCCCTGCCGCCAGCACGCAGGAACGCGCCTCGATACGCTCTCCACCCACGCGTGCCGCGACGAACCGGCCGTCTTCGAGCTCGATCGCGTCGACCGGTGCGTCATAGCGCACGCGCACGCCAAGTGACTCGGCGCTTCGATAGTAGGCGTTGACCAGTGCCTTCCCGCCGCCCATGAAGAATGCATTGGTGCGGGCGACATGCAACGCACCCGACAGCGGCGGCTGAAATCGCACCCCATGCTTGCGCATCCAGTCGCGACAGTTCGACGACGCGCGTATCGCGATTCTCGCGAGCCGCTCGTCGGTCAGTCCGCCGGTGACCTTCATCAGGTCGTCGAAATACTCGTCTTCCGGATAGGCATCGACGAGAACATCCTGCGGCGCGTCGTGCATGCAACGCAGGTTGCGGGTATGCGACGAATTTCCGCCGCGCCACTCGCGCGGCGCGGCTTCGAGCATCAGCACCGATGCCCCGGCTTCCCGGGCCATCAACGCCGCGCAAAGGGCCGCGTTACCGCCTCCTATTACGAGTACGTCCAGCATCACCGCCTCTTTCCCTTGATAGTCCGGGGCAGTGTAGGTGACGCAGAGGATGGCCGACAGTGGCGGGTAGTGAAGACCTCTTCACGAAACGTGAAGACCGGTGCCTGTCGAGTCGGGTTCGACGAGCGTTGCGCCCGCCCATTTCCCGGCCAGCACCAGTTCACGCGCGACCTCCAGCAGAACGACACGCGCGGCGAGGCCCGGCGGCGACAGTTCGTCGTCGCACAGGCTTGCGAGCTGATTGAGGCGGGTCAATTGCGTGCTGTGAATGGGCACGACATCGAATGCAGCGGCGTCGCACCGGGCCAACGCCGCACCAGGCTGAATCGTCACGCCAAGGCCGGCACCTACCGCTTCCATGAGGGTTGCCAGACCGTCGATTTCGGCCACGACATTCATAGAGCGATTCGCTTTCGAAAAAGCGGAATTGATGAGCATGCGCAGCCCGTGATTGTCGCTGGGCAGAACGAGAGGACAGACCGCCAGCTCACGAATGGATGATCCCTTCGGATCCAGGGGGACCGTCAGCGAGGCGGAAGAAATGGCAAATAGCCGCTCGTCCAGAAGCGGCACTGTGCTGAATCGCTTGCCGGCGGAATTGCCGAACAGTATTGCAAGATCGATCTGCCTGGCGACAAGCATTGACTCGAGATTTCCGGACAAATTCTCGACCACGCGCAAACTGACATCCGGATATCGCTCGCGCATCGCGCGTATGAACGGCAACGCCACGACACCCGACGTGCTGGGCGCAAAGCCGACCGTCACCTGGCCGGCAAGGCGGCCGGTTTCTGCGGCGCGCACCGCATCATCGGCGTGACGCAGCACAAGTTGGGCTCGATGCCAGAATGCGAGACCGGCATTGGTGGGTTGAATCCCGGTTTTCGTTCGCTGCAGGAGCCGGACCGAGAGCTCGCTTTCCAGCCGACTGATTTGTTGGCTCAGTGTGGACGTCACGACGTCGAGTTCCAACGCGGCGCGGCCCATGCTGCCGCACTCCACAACGCGGACGAAATAGCGAAGTTGCCGGAGTTCCAAGAGATGCCTCGCTAATGGATAGCTAGTCGCTGAAAACAGCAGTGACGTAATCGTTGCCGGTATGCCGAACATCCGACATCCGACATCCGGCAGAGCAATACAATGCGTGCGATCAATCCAAGCGTCAATCCGAATGGGCCCTTGCCACGGCACGTGGCAAGCGTAGGCGATGCGGCGGCAGACTCAGATGGTGAGCGAATGGTCGCGCATGGGCCGCGCATCGCCCTGCTCTCTCCTTGCGTATTGGCCGGAGGGAGGCGCGTTTCGCATGTCGTGATTTTGCAGAACGGGAACGTTACGCCGGACTGCCGTCATTTCGGCAACGATTGCCACGGCGATTTCCGGAGGCGTCTGCGCGCCGATGTACATGCCTATGGGTGCGTGAAGCCGTTCAATCTGGTCGACAGTGAGATCGAACAGTCCAAGCCGCTCCCGGCGCCGGGCGCAGTTCATTCGTGAACCGATCGCTCCGACATAGAAAGCGTCGGACTTCAGCGCTTCAAGCAGCGCCATGTCGTCGAGCTTCGGATCATGCGTCAACGCTACGATCGCCGTACTCGAGTTCACACCGATCCGGACCAGCAGGTCATCGGGCATTTCACGACTGAATTCGGTACGCTCCACGCGCCACGTTGTCTCGTACTCTTCTCGGGGGTCGCATACGATGATCCTGTATCCGAGCGGCAACGCCAAGCGCGCAACATATTCCGACAATTGCCCGGCCCCGATCAGGACCAACCTCAAGCTCGGTCCGAAAACAGATTCCAGATAGCGTCCATCGAACGATGTGCCAGCCAGAACCGATGCCTCGTGAAGCGTCGCTTCGCCGGTCACGATATCGAGCTTGCGCCGTACTGTTTTGCCAGCCGATGTCGCATCCAGCACTTCCGCCAGCGTCGACGCTTCGGTCAGCGGCTCGACAACCAGTTCGAGCGTACCGCCGCACGGCAATCCGAATCGATGCGCCTCGTCGGCCGTCACGCCGTACTTCAACGTTTGCGGGCCATCCAGTGCAAGCGCTCCGCTTCTGGCCCGGTTAGCGAGATCATCCTCGATGCACCCACCGGACACCGAACCCTTCATCGCGCCATCCTGCCTGACTGCCAGGATCGAACCGATCGGCCTCGGTGCGGAACCCCATGTGTGCACCACCGTCGCAACAACAACGGTGGCGCCCGTGCGCTTCCAATCCAGCGCCGTTGTCAGGACTTCAACGTCGACGCTATCCACGATTCGGTCCGCGCGGCGTCGGGAACTCGACCGGACAGGTCGCGATCTCGGTGTCTTCCTGATCGCGCCACCCGGCGTCCTCTGCTTCGATCAATTGCACTGCGATGCCGCGCCGTTTTCCGCAAGTTGCGGATGTCCACTCGAATTCCGAGCGGCGACAATCTTGGCCGACGCAACCTGAGCATCGTTCACCCAGGTACGGGGGTTCGCACGTGCCGGGTTAAAGCCTGCAGCTTCGTACTGGATCATTTCGTTGCGAACCTGCTCACGCGTAAGGCCTTGCGTCGTGGATTGTGCGAATGCCAGCAGCGGGCTGGAAATGGCAAGGGTGGCAACGAGAAGACGATGGCTGAATTTCATGATGTTCACTCCAGAAAGACGAATAGAGACTTGCCCGATATGCTGATGCGGCCGGTAGCGGCGCGAGCGGCATCCGGGGCCGTCGCGGCGTGGCCGATCACGATGGCCGCGCTTGCGTCAGCGAACCATTTGGCAAGTACGACGTCTCCCACACAATGTGTGTCCTTCTGAGCCGCGTGCTATTTATGGTGGTCGTCAAACCCGCGCGGCATGGTGACGACCTGGAAGCGTGAAGTTTACGGTTTACCGTCGTTTCGATTAAGTAGCCAAACTTGCTAGAACCTATTAGCATCGCTCATGAATCAATGACGGCACGACGCTCCTTTAGTGCTAGGATTCCAACCCTTCTATAGGGGAAATACCGGATGGCTCGGGAAAACTTCAATGACTTGCTCGTCTTTCTCGCCGTGGCGCGAGAACGAAGCTTCACGCGCGCGGCAGCAAAACTCGGGGTCTCTCAATCCGCGCTCAGTCACACGATCCGGGACCTGGAGGCACGTCTCGGAGTCCGCCTCCTGACACGCACCACCCGCAGCGTATCGACGACCGACGCAGGAGAAGAACTCCTGCAGACAGCCGCGCCGAGGATCGAGGAAATCGAGGCGAAGCTGGCGTCCCTGTCCGACTTCCGCGACAAGCCAGCAGGTTTGGTCAGGATTACTGCCACCGATCATGCGATCGATTCGGTCGTTTGGCCCAAACTGACGAAGGTCCTGCACGAGTATCCGGACATTCGCGTGGAACTGACGGTCGACTATGGTCTGGCGAACATCGTCGAAGACCGCTATGACATCGGCATCCGGTTCGGGGACCAGGTCGCAAAAGACATGATCGCCGTGCGCATCAGCCCCGATGTCCCGCTAGTGATCGTTGGCTCACCCGCCTACCTTGAAGGCCGATCGTTGCCCAAGTCGCCCGAAGATCTGCTCAACCACGACTGTGTGACTTTGCGACTCACGACCACGAAAGGCGTGTACGCATGGGAACTCAAGAAGGGCAAGCGGGAAATCCAGGCACGCGTGAGCGGTCAATTGACGTTCAACACCCAACAGCAGATGTTGCAAGCCGCGGTGGACGGATTCGGCCTCGCGTTCCTGCCCGAAGACGCAGTGCGCCCCTATCTCGAGCAGGGAAAGTTGCAAAGTGTCCTCAAGGACTGGTGCCCGGCATTTCCTGGCTATCACGCTTACTATCCGAGCCGCCGGCAAGCATCTCGCGCGTTCTCGGTCGTGATCGACGCATTGAAGCAACGTCACTGACGTTCGCCGGATCGATATCGCCGCAATAGCGCCGATCGAATACCTTGTGCTCCGATCCTGACATTGCGCGCCGGATCGGGGCCGAAGACGCAGGCTTTCGGGCTTCGCCAACGCGTTAGGTATCTTCAGCATCAGCCCGGTTTTCTGCGACCTTTCGCACCTTCGTTCGCAGAATCTCCACACCATGTGGCGCCCCTCGCGTGGGGAGGACCCATGCCCGTTGCTCCACGTCGACCGGCGCTCGCCCAACGTAAAACAAGCCGAATTCATTAGTCGTCTTCATGAGTTCAATCACGTTTTCGGGCGTAATCAATTACATTCCTTTCAGTATCATTTGAATCGACCTTGCACCGAGGTTCGCCGTCGGTTCAAGCGTTCCGCTCGTTGCCCGGCCATTGCCTTTCCGCTCCGGCAAGCCGTGCGTCGGCTCTTTCATGATTGCCGGTGCCATCGCCGGGAATGGTAACGGGAGCCAATTCCTCGCCTCGCCGCTCGCAAACAGCGCGGGGCGCGAGCGGCAGGTCTGCATCAACCGATACCCCGGCATTGGCGACAACTCGATCACCTGCTTAACGAAGGACAGATTCAATGAGAAAGTTCTTTATTTTCTTCGGATTTCTTATCAACTCGTTTGCCGCGATGGCTGCCGATATGTCTTCTGGCGCCGACAACTTTTACCGTAGCGACCGGGTGACCGCCCAAAAGGTCAAGTTCCCCAACCAATACAAGATGAACGTTTCGGGAAATCTCTTCGTCCCGAAGAACCTGGACCGAAATCAAAAGCACGCGGCAATCATCGTCGGCCACCCGATGGGCGCAGTAAAGGAGCAAAGTGCCAATCTGTACGCGCAAAAGCTGGCTGAACGAGGCTTCATTACGTTGTCGCTCGACCTGTCGTTCTGGGGCGAAAGCGACGGTCAGCCGCGTAATGCCGTCTCTCCCGACATCTATGCGGAAGACTTCAGCGCCGCGGTGGACTTTCTCGGCACTCGTCCGTTCGTCGACCGCAACCGGATCGGCATACTTGGCATCTGCGGCAGCGGAAGTTTCGTCATCAGCGCGGCAAAGATCGATCCTCGCATGAAGGCGATCGCGACGGTCAGCATGTACGATATGGGCGCCGCGAATCGCAACGGGCTGCGCCACGGGCAAACGCTCGAACAACGCAGGCAGATCATCGCGGCGGCAGCCGAGCAGCGCTACGTCGAGTTTGCCGGCGGGCAAACCCAATATACGAGCGGTACCGTTCATGAGCTGAACGACGACACCCCTGCGATTCAGCGGGAATTCTTCGACTTTTATCGCACACCGCGTGGCGAATATACGCCGAAGAGCTCATCACCGGCCCACACCACACACCCGACGCTCACCAGCAATGTCAAGTTCATGAACTTCTACCCGCTCAACGACATCGAGACGATCTCGCCTCGCCCGATGCTCTTCATTACCGGCGAGAACGCCCATTCGCGGGAGTTCAGCGAAGAGGCCTATCGCCTCGCTGGCCAGCCGAAGGAACTGGTGATCGTCCCGGGCGCGGGACATGTGGATCTCTACGATCGCGTCAATCTCATCCCGTTCGACAAATTGACCGCCTTCTTCCGCGGTAATCTGTGACACCTCACCGCATTGATTTTCGCCATCAGCTGCAATCCTGGCCCCTCGCACGATAGGCGACTACACCGGCCGTACGCTGGCGGACCAGCGTACAGCGCCATGCGCCCCAAGCCACCGACGTCAATCGCCCCATTCCGAACAGCCACGAACACCTGAAAAGGTGCATTTGGTCACCTCTCCAGCTTCAAACTCGACTAATGAGCCAAGCTCATCAGTCCAATCACGCCAACCACCTTTATCGATCGCGCGCGTCACGGTCTAATACAGTCCTGACGGCACGAAGGCAGTTCGCTTCGTCCATGCCTGGTCGTCGTTCGGTACGCCCTCGCCCCAACGACTCGCGCATTCTTTTTCGCGAGATATTGCGTCGGCCCCGTGCCGCGTATGGCCCTCACCGGGCAACGACCACTTCCTACCGCTCGATGGCCCGCTTGACCGGGCCCCGTACTGCACCGACAGGCGCAGCGGCAAATCGTCGCCGTGCGCATTCAACCGTTCGCGTATTTCCGGCCCGGCAAGCGCGGACCCATGAGGAACACTATGTCGACATTGACAGCATCGCCAGAGAGTTCGCGGCGAAATATATGGAGCGCGGTCAGCTCGATGGCGATGTGCGCCGCGATGCTGATCGCTTCAGAATTCATGCCGGTAAGCCTGCTCACGCCGATCGCAACCGACCTTCACGCGACGGTGGGCATGGCGGGACAGGCGATCTCGATATCAGGGCTGTTTGCCGTGGCGACCAGCCTGCTGATTCCGTCAGTCACCGGGCGCTTTGACAGGCGACACGTGCTGACCGCGCTGGCAGCGTTGATGCTGATCTCGCTCGTGTTGATCGCCGAGGCAAGAGATTTCGCCACGCTGATGGCCGCACGCGCCCTGCTCGGTGTCGTGATCGGCGGCTTCTGGTCGCTGGCAACGGCGACCATCATGCGCCTCGTCCCGGAACAAACCATTCCCAAAGCGCTCGGCGTCCTGTTCACGGGCAATGCCGTGGCCACGGCCTTTGCCGCTCCCATTGGCAGCTACGTCGGTGGCATGATCGGGTGGCGCGGCGTGTTCTGGGCGCTGACGCCCATCGTTATCGTCAACATGATCTGGCTGTGGTCGAGCATTCCGTCGATGCCGGCACAGGGTAGCCATCCCGTCGGAAAGGTCCTCGGCCTGCTCAAGCGACCCAATGTGGCATTCGGGATGCTCGCGGTCATGCTGACCTTCGGCGGCGCATTCGCGATCTTCACGTACCTGCGCCCATTTCTCGAGTCGTACACGCACGTCGACGTGACCCAGTTGTCGATGCTGCTGCTGGGCCTCGGGCTGGCGGGCTTCGTCGGAACGTACGGGGCAAGCGCATTGATCGGAAAACGCCTGTATTTCCTGCTCATGATCCTGCCGCTCGCGCTGGGTGCCGTGACGATCGGCATGCTGTCAGTCGGCCACATGCTGTGGGCAGTTGCGCTTGCAATGATTGCATGGGGCACCGTGAACTCGGCCATTCCGGTCGCGTGGTCGACGTGGTTGACGCAAGGCGTCAAGGACGAACCCGAGAGCGGCGGCGGATTGATGGTCGCTGCGATCCAACTGTCGATCATGACGGGCGCGGAATTCGGCGGGATCTTGCTCGATCACGTGTCGATCGCCGCCACGCTCGTCGGCGGGACCGCGCTTCTCGTGCTTTCCGCAGCAATCGTCGGTAACGGCGCACGACTGCAGCCGCGGAAATAATCAACCGCTAGTCGTCAGGTTCGGAATCTGTTCCGTCAGCACCGACCGAATTCGTGCGCTCTGCGCGATGGCATCTCCCGTGGCTCCTGCGTGAAAACGTGGCCTCTTTATGAAACGATTCTGCCTACGTCTGCTCAAGGTCGGTGCCTGCATCGTCATTCTGGCTGCAGTCAGTGCCTGTGCCTATTTGCAGCATCCGCTGTTCGGTGCGCTGCCCAAGGGCGAACGTCTGACACGCATCATGCGCTCGCCTAACTATGCCGATGGCGCATTTCGAAACCAGATCGACTCGCCAATGCTCACGACGGACCAGCCCGAGTGGGAGATGTGGATGGAAACCATATTTGGCTGGGAGAAAGGCGAACCCCGCCCGCCGGGCGCCATTCACGCCATCAGGACAGATCTCAAGGCGCTCGATCCCGGGCAGGATCTGGTCGTCTGGCTCGGGCATTCGTCCTACTTCGTGCAGTTGGCCCGCAAGCGCTTCTTGATTGATCCGGTCTTCAGCAACAACGCGGCTCCCGTGCCCCTCACGAACAGGGCTTTCGAGGGCACCAGCGTCTATACGGCAAACGACATGCCCGAGATCGATGCGCTACTGATCACCCACGACCACTACGATCATCTGGACTACCCGACCATTCGCGCCCTCAAGCCCAAGGTGAGGCGCGTGATCGCTGGACTGGGCGTAGGGGCACATTTCGAGGCCTGGGGCTATGACATGTCACTCGTGCGCGAGGCGGATTGGAGTGACATCGTCGAACTGACACCAGGACTGCACGTCCACATCACCCCGGCCCGGCATTTCTCCGGGCGCGGCTTTACCCGGAATCAGTCTCTATGGGTCGGTTTCGCGATCATTTCCCCGAGCCGCCGCATCTTCTTCAGTGGCGACTCGGGCTACGCACCTCATTTCGCGGAGATCGGCCAGCGGCTTGGCCCGTTCGATTGGGTGGCGCTCGATGCGGGACAGTACGACCCGCGGTGGGCCAACGTCCATATGAACCCGGAGCAGGCCGCCCAGGCAGCGGAGGACCTGCAAACCCGTGTACTCACGCCAGCGCACGTCGGCCGCTTCTCCATCGCCCCTCACGACTGGGACGACCCTTTCAAACGCATCACGGCGGCCAGCCGGAAGCGCAACTATGCCTTGTGGACGCCGGAAATCGGTCGCCCGATGTACCTGGACGGCCGGACGCAGAAATTTTCCCCATGGTGGGAAGATGTCCATCCGGACAACCCTCGGAAAGGTACGGATGACCACGAATCCTAGCTGCGGCAGTCGCATTCAATGCTGACCCGAATTTCGTAAGACCCGTTCATCAACAGCAGAAGAGAACCATCATGATCAAAGACAAAGTTGTAGTCATCACCGGCGCATCCTCCGGAATCGGTGAAGCGACGGCCAAATTGCTCGCGAGCAAGGGGGCCAAGGTCGTACTCGGTGCACGACGCGAAGAGAATCTGAAGCGGATCGCCGACGAGATCAAGCAAAGCGGTGGCCAAGCGGTCTACCAAGAGCTGGACGTGACCAAGCAACTGGAAAACGACAGCATCGTCAAACTCGCCAAGGACGAATTCGGTCGCATTGACGTCATTTTCCTGAATGCCGGTCTCATGCCAAATTCACCGCTCTCCGCACTTAAGACCGACGACTGGCATCAAATGGTCGACGTCAACGTCAAGGGGGTTCTGAACGGTGTCGCGGCAGTGCTGCCGGCATTTGTCGAACAGAAATCCGGTCATGTCATCGCAACCTCTTCGGTAGCGGGTCTCAAAGCCTATCCGGGCGGCGCCGTCTACGGCGGGACAAAATGGTTCGTGCGTGACTTCATGGAGGTTTTGCGCATGGAGTCGGCCATGGAGGGTACCAACATTCGCACGGCGACGATCTATCCGGCTGCCATCAATACGGAACTGCTGACGACGATCAGTGAAAAAGAGACCCTCGGCCAGATGCAGGGAATCTACGAGAAATTCGGGATCTCTCCGGACCGGATCGCTAATGTCGTTGCGTTCGCGATCGATCAGCCCGACGACACGACGATCAACGAATTCACGGTTGGGCCCGCCAACCAGCCCTGGTAAGCAAGCGGCCTGGGGCCCGCGTCTAGCCTCGTTGTCGGTCGTTCGAGGACGAAGTTCGACACTTCGTGGTTTGCCAGCGTGCGAACAATACGGCCGTGCGGTGTAGCTCGATCCCCAGCGCTTCCGGCAAGCGCTGGGATTGTCTCATCGACGACATCCGGTTCCCGAGAGGACATGCATCGCAATGCAGCGCGGCAGGCAATGCCTGCCGCGGGCAGAGCAGATCGGCTAGATACCTCAGATACCAGGATACCGAATGTCCATTTGAGTGGCACTCAAGGGCATTCAGCCGCGACCCTCTTGACGCTCAGTGTGCGGTGAAGCCCCCGTCCACCGGCAATCCGACGCCGACCACAAAGCTCACGCCAGAGCTGCAGCAGCATCGCGGTGAGGTGACATTCAGCAGCGCCCGGTGGCCGCAGTCAGCCGAGTTTGAGCAGCCGATCGTATCGCGTCGATCCCGACACTAGGAACTCCGCGCGACAGCGGATGGTGGTTCAGCGGCGACGCAAACTACTCTTAGCTGCCGTACGGCTCGACGGTGTTCGAATGACCGCAGTGCGACCGTGAGCAGCCATCGGTGGCAGTTCATCGACGGTCGCGCAGGCAGGCCCGAGAATTTATACGCCTTTCTTAGCAGCTGCCTCACGACCGACAAGGGCCTCTTGGTGAGGGGTATATCGGTTGCCGACGACCTGGATCTTGGCTGCCGCTTCATCGATCGCCTTTAGCTCGTCGCCGCCTAAAATTACTTCAGCCGCGCCGATATTCTGCTCCAGGCGCTGAAGCTTGGTCGTCCCGGGAATCGGCGCTATGTAGGGCCGCTGCGCGAGCAGCCAGGCGAGCGCGATTTGCGCGGGTTTGGCACCTTTGGCATCAGCGACCCGAACCAGCAAATCCACCAAGGCACGGTTCTTGTCCATCGCCTCGGGAGCAAAGCGGGGAAGCGTCTTGCGGAAGTCGCTGTCGGCCAGTCGCGTCCCTTTGTCGATCGCTCCAGTGAGAAAACCCTTGCCGAGCGGGCTATAAGGCACGAATCCAATTCCCAATTCGTCGCACGCTTGCAAGATGCCGTTGTTTTCCGGCGCTCGCCACCAGAGTGAGTACTCGTTCTGGACGGCCGCGACTGGTTGAACCGCATGCGCCCGCCGCAATGTCTGCACGCCCGGCTCCGACATTCCGAAATGCCGCACTTTACCGGACGCAATAAGATCGCTTACAGTGCCTGCGACGTCCTCAATGGGCACCTCGGGATCGACGCGGTGCTGGTAAAGCAGGTCAATGGCGTCAACCTGCAGACGTCGGAGCGAACCTTCGACAGATCTGCGAATGACCTCCGGCCGGCTGCAAACTCCACGGTTTTCGCCTGTGGCCGCATCAATGTCGAACCCGAATTTCGTTGCGATCACCACATGGTCGTGGAATGGAACGAGCGCCTCGCCGACGACCTCTTCGTTGACGAATGGTCCATACACTTCCGCTGTATCGAAGAAGGTAACGCCGCGCTCGACTGCCGCGCGGATAAGCGCAACACCTTCCGGCTTGGACAACTGTGTCGCATAGCTAAAGCTTATGCCCATGCAACCGAGTCCGAGCGAAGATACTTTCAGAGATCCCTGCCCCAGGGTTCGCATTTCCATGATGGCTTATCCCTCCAGTAATCAGGAGACCGTGTAGCGTCAGTGTGCGATGGCAGGACAGACACCGCGCCCAACGGGGATGAAATCGCATTGCCTTATACGCTTGCAAGCTGCTTTTCGACCGCGGCGCGGGCACGCTTTGCCGCATCAGGAAAGCCGCCACGCTCCAGCGCGTCCGCCGCATCGCGCAACGCTGCGGGTGTCAGCCCGATATTCATGCTGATGCGCACATGCGCCTGCAACTGCGATTCCACCCCGGTGATCGCCGCGAGTGCGCCGACCGTCGCGAGTTCCCGGCTCTTCCAGTCCAGGTTGTCGCGCGCGAAGATGTCGCCAAAGAGGTGCGCTTTGAGAAAGGTATCGATAGCCGGGGCGAATTCGAAGAGCGGCCCCTTCACCGGTCCGCCTGAAAGCTTCGTCTGGTTAGCGGCACCGAGGTCGAGGAGATCCTTGCCGGTAGGCACGGCCCCTGGTTCGCGGCCAGGCGCGTCCGTCATCCCACGTTGCTTGCGCGTTTCCACGACCTTCATGAGTTCGCCCAGTGCATTGAGGCTACGGGGGAACCCGGTGTAGGCGTACATCTGAACCAGAATCTCCTTGGCGTCGCTTACCGACAGGCCAGCGTCGAGCCCCTCGTTCAGCGCCGCGTTCAGGCGCGCCATGTCGCTCACAGCGGTGGCGGCAGAGATGGGTGGGATCGCCGTCTGCCTGGCGTCCAATGTTCGTTCAATTGTCATCGTCCCGTTTTCCTCTTCTATCGCCACGGCATGGCGACCTGTCAGTCCTGCACCCGTGGACCGGTCAGGTACTGTTGGTCAGTCACCGGCTCCAGCCAGTTGACGTTCTTGCCGTCGAGCGCTTCCTGTACAGCTATATGCGTCATCGCCGTGGTCGGCGAGGCACCGTGCCAGTGCTTGTGGCCGGGCGGGCACCAGATGACGTCGCCTGCGCGGATTTCTACGATGGGCTCGCCGTCGCACTGTGTCCAGCCGCATCCGGCTGTAACGATGAGCGTCTGTCCAAGCGGATGGGTATGCCAATTCGACCGCGCACCGGGTTCAAACGTGACTGCCGCACAGGAATGACGCGCCGGTTCGGGCGGAGCGTTCAGGGGGTCAATGCGCACGGTGCCCGTGAACCATTCGGCCGGACCCTTGACCGACGCTTGCGACCCGGCTCGCTTGAGATCCATCGTAAGTATCCTCTCGACATGGTTTTCATCAGGTGCATGTTATCGAGGGGATTTCGTGGGATAAAGGCCTTTTCATCGCATGGACTTATGGCCCATATCGATAAAAAAGTAATCCAACCTCATCGCACCGTACAGGCCGGCGCCCGGCGTTGATCGGCGTTAGCCGCGCCGCAATGCGTCGATCACGACCTGGAGGGCGCGGGACTTCTGCCTTCGATCCGGGTAGTAAGCGTGCAGACCGGGGTAGGTCGGCCACCAGTCCTGCAGCACCCCCCGCAGGCGGCGCTTGTCGACGAAAGGCTGAGCCAGGTCCTCCGGAACGTAGGCGAGGCCAAATCCCGCCAAGGCCGCTTCGATCATTTGATATGTGTTGGTGACAGTCACCTGTCCTTCCACGCGCACCTGAACTTCCTTGGTCTTTTTCTTCAGCTCCCAGGGGAGTAAGCCGCCATGCGTGGGCAATCGCAAATTAATGCAGTTGTGCTGGAGAAGTCCTTCGGGCGATTCGATCGGTGCACGGTTGCGCAAATACGCGGGCGATCCCACGATGGCCATGCGAAAAGGCGGTGCTATGCGAACAGCAATCATGTCCTTCGCGACCTGGTCCCCAGAGCGCACGCCGATATCGAATCGATCCGCGACGATATCGCGTAACCCGTAGTCAATCGATAGTTCGATCTTGATGTCCGGGTACTGCGGCAGCACCTTCGCGATCTTCGGCCAGATGACAGTGTTGGCCGCGTAGTCTGTCGCTGTGATGCGAACGATGCCGGACGGCTTTTCCCGGAGGTCAACGACGGCTTCAACTTCAGCATCGATCTGCTCGAAATGGGGTGACAGGCTTTGCAGCAGCCGCTCCCCAGCGTCGGTCGTCGAGACGCTGCGTGTCGTGCGCGTAAGCAGCCTTAGGCCCATGCGCTCCTCTAGCGTGCGCATCTTGTGGCTGAGTGTCGATTGCGAGATGCCGAGTTGAGCGGCTGCCTTGGTGAAGCTACGCTCACGCGCTACGGCGACGAAAGCAATCAAGTCATGTAGGTTTGCACGAGGCATTATTGTCTTCTGGCCATAAAACTCAGATCGTGCCGTATGTGACGGCGATAAATCAACAGCGCGTCGCAAACCCCCGGACCGGAAATCACGGTTGGGATAGGCACTGTTTTTGTGCTGCGGAATTGGATCGCTGGCCGAGCGGGATATCGTCGCTCGGCAGTCGAACTGCCGATGACGCCTTTGACGTGACGACTACTATCGGCCTCAGATGCGCCATTGCAGCGATCGCTCAAAGGTTCCAACGGACGACTCCTATTGGCCGAGGCTGTGTAAAAACGCGTTCGATCACCTAGACTGAAGCAACCCGTTCTGATGAGAGGCGACGATGGGGCGTTTTGTCGAAGGCGAGGACCGCACGCAAGTAACGTTGCTTCCAGAATGTCTCGATGACTTCATCGCCGAGGACAATCCAGTTAGGATCATCGACGCATTTGTAGAGGAACTCGAACTGATCTCGCTTGGATTCCAGAGCGCCGCGCCGGCGGCCACGGGCCGGCCCTCTTACCACCCGGCGGTATTGCTCAAGATCTACATCTACGGCTACCTCAATCGAGTTCAGTCGAGCCGGCGCCTGGAGCGCGAATGTCAGCGCAATGTCGAACTCATGTGGCTAACCGGTCGGCTCGCACCGGACTTCAAGACCATCGCAGAGTTTAGAAGAGGCAATGGCGAAGGCATACGTAACGTGTGTCGACGCTTCGTGATGTTGTGCCGCGATCTGAAGCTGTTCACCCAGGCAGTCGTCGCTATCGACAGCAGCAAGTTCAAGGCGGTCAACAGTCGCGACCAGAACTTCACGCCCAACAAGATCGAAAGGCGTCAGGTGCAGATCGAGCAAAGCATTCAGCGTTACCTGGATGCACTTGAGACGGCGGACCGTACGCAACCGGTCGAAGTCGAAGCGAAAACGAAACGGCTTCGGGAGAAGATCGACATGCTGCGCGAGCAGATGCGCGACCTGGCTCGAGCAGGAGAAATATTGGAAACGCTGCCCGAAAAGCAAATCTCGCTAACAGATCCCGATTCGCGTTCGATGATCTCGCAAGCCAAAGGTACCGGCGTGGTCGGCTACAACGTGCAGGTCGCCGTCGACGCCAGACATCATCTCATCGTCACCCACGAGGTCACGAACGTTGGTAGCGACCGGACGCAGTTGAGCCGGATGGCGAAGGCCGCGCGTGATGCCATGGGGAAGAGGAAACTTAAGGCGTTGGCAGACCGTGGATACTTCAATGCACCCGAAATCAAAGCGTGCGATGAGGCCGGCATCGCAGCGATGGTGCCCAAATCACTAACCTCTGGCGCAAAGGCTGATGGACGGTTTGATCGCGGCGACTTCATTTACATCGCCACAGACGATCAGTATCAATGCCCAGCGGGGCAGCGCGCGATTTACCGATACAGTTCGATCGAGCGCGGTGGGCTGACACTGCGCACTTACTGGAGTAGCGCCTGCCCACGCTGTTCACTGAAGAACCGCTGCACGCCGGCCGATTACAGGCGCATCCGGCGCTGGGAACATGAAGCAGTGCTGGAGGCCATGCAACACCGGCTAGATCGGCAGCCAAACGCGATGACGATACGTCGCCGTACCGTCGAGCATGTGTTCGGCACCTTGAAGCATTGGATGGGATCGACGCACTTCCAGACGCGGACCATTGGCCGTGTCGCGGCTGAAATGAGCTTGCATGTCCTGGCCTATAACTTCAAGCGCGTCATCAAGATCCTCGGGTTCGAAAAAGCGATGAATGCGATGAAACTGGTCGGCGCGTAATCCCGGGCGCTGGCATGACTACCAACCCGTTCCACGAACGCGGAACAAAATAGTGCCGTGCCGAACGAGTGCCCTTGCATCGATGCCTGCGTAGCCGGCGCCGCCGTTTTTACACAGCCTCGGCCGAACTGAGTCAGACGATCTGGCGTTGTCTGTTTGGTCTAGTCCAGCCTTATACATCCGATTGCCAGGTCAATCCGGATAGATCGTGCCCGTGATCAACGATCGTGGGCACGATCTAACTTGATCCACACGGAATTCTCCAACCTCTCACATCATGCTCCACGCGCGCGTGAATCGGGGACCGGCCGCGCCGAGCCGCTTACCGCGCGGTCGTTGCCGCACGCAATTGAATCAAGGAAGGCGCCACCATGAACACAGTCGAATAGGCCATCGCCTCCGCAGCGACCGCCCTGGCTCCCTTCTAGTTTGAACGCCGCGAGCCACGTCCGGATGCGCGCCGTCAACTCGCCGCCCAAGTCGCTAGTCACGATGATGGGTTCCCCAAAGTGGGGGAAAGCTTCTTGGTGCTCCCCGGGGCGTAATCGCAACCCGAGACACAAGAACCCATGCGCGACCGTTATCGTGGGAACTGCGGCTTGATACGATCGCCGAAATTTCTCATTCGTTGTGGCAGCATTTACTATCTACCGATCTCTTCCAGCATCTCGTCATCTTCAATCCACAGCATGGCAAGCACCTGTCCATTCGAAATGCGAATGGCATCTTCGACGATGTCGAAGCGATCAGCACCTCTACGGTCGAACCAGGCTTCTGCGCCAATCTTCTGTGCCCGCGTACGCTTTTTATCGCCGAACATGCGGTCGAAGGCAATTGAATCCGAATCCAACTCACGTTGGGGGAACCAATGTTCTGGAACATCACGTGATCGTTTGAACCAGAGCCTCCCTCGCTCGCCATGGCAGACAAGGAGCAAGGGCCAGGCGTTCACGTCGATCATTCGGATCGCAGTTGCCGTTAAGCTGGTCTTGAACTTCTCTGCCAAATCTTCAATTGCGTCAAAGGTCGGTCGCTTCACGCTGTGAGCGAGTGACTGGAACATGTATGCAGGCATGAGCAGGTCTGCAGCGTAGCTGTCCGCTTCTCGTTCCTCGACTGGCTTACTACCAAACCTTTCGACCATATCGTCAGCGCGGCACTCGAAGGACCGACCGCGATGGTGATGCCAGTGGCCCAGTTCATGCGCTAGCGAAAATCTCTTCCGTCTATCTTCAGTCGACGAACGGATGGTAACGATCGCACGATCTCCAACGCCAACTAACCGTGCCTCGCAGCCACTCAACTCGCTATACCTAACCTGCACGCCAGCGTCCCACGCAATTGCCTCGAGATCGATGTCCTCAGGCTCAGAAACCCCAAGCTCCAGTAGACGTCTCTCCGCGCTAGAAAATTGATTGATGGCAGTCATTGGTCAGGGTCCTCAGGAAATATGCCCAGTTCCCTAAGATCGATCACGATGGAGATGATCTCAGCGTCACTTAGATCTTCCAGATTACGCGCAGCCAGCGTGATTTTTCCTCGCAATGACAGATCGTTCGCGGAAACTTTCTTGAGCAAGCCTCTGGCGGTCTCGATGTCGATGGCATGTGAACTAGGACCATCGACAGATCGATGTCTGGCAGCGTGACGAGCCGCTTCCATTCGCAGCCTTCCGGCAGATCTCTGAGCTTGCTGGTATGCTTCCTTTGCCATTTTCCCGGCACACTGCAGCGACGGATCGAACTTGGCGTCATCTAACAGTTCCTTCTCCGACGTTTGCAAAAGATCCTCGATATACAGGTCAGCGAGCCTCTTAAGCTTCTCCCTTGGATTCACTGGTTTGATCGCCATCACGCATTTCCTCCAAGGTTCAATTTATCGAGTCGGCGCCGGATCAATCGTAGAACGCTTGCATACTGCACCGCGTCGAGCCCGGTAATTGTCTGAATTTCGTGTGGAGTCAGGCCGTCAACCTGCCCCATCAGGACCATCTGAGCCATCTCATGATCGCGAAATGCGTCCTCGATCGCTGACACGGTTTCGCTGGCCAACAGGATTTCGTCAGGGGTATCAATATCCCGCTGCTGCGTCAGCAGATCGGCCGTTGTGTCGTCGTCTGGATCAGCTGTAATCGCTTGGGCCAAGACATCCGTGTCTCGCGCCTTGAGCGAGGCATCCAGGCAACTCCTTATCGTATTGATGAGAAAAATCATCACCGGGACGGTACGGGGGCAGCGCCGCGTGCCGGCCAAGGCCCGGGTGATGGCCTCCTGCACCATGTCCTTCCCTTCCATGGCAAGTCCCCAACAAAGAGCATCCGCGGCTTTTCCGAGCTTGATCCAGTCACCGGCCGAGAAGGCATCGAGTTGACTGCTCAATTCGGCTGGTGAATAGACACCGTCCTCTTCAATCATGAGTCCCCCTTCTCTAGGCTTCCCCGTATGTGTCCGCAGACGTGCAAAGAAAAATTTTTCCTCCGATGTCTGCGTTGGCCCCCCGCCATAGCCACCACTAATAAGGGACGCTCTTGTCGCCCCTCACTGGACGTAAATCTATCACCAAGGAGCCGTTATGGCTGACGTTCGAATCACCTGTATCACCAAGTCCGTATCGCACGGCGGGCACGAGCACATCACGCATGTAGGCAATCCGGCAGGCAACTGGAGGTGGCCCGTCAGTGATGTCATCACCAGCATTGAAAACAGAAGCAACACGTTTTATGTCCTGGATCCCCGCACCGGAAAACGGGCAGACGTCGGTGTAATGCGTCCGACTGGACATCGGCCATACATTCGTACGCATGCCGATGGCGTGTGGAACGACAATCTGCTTGCTCAATCGCAGTGTGCTTAGCCAGTAAACACCCTGCTTCCCAGGACGGTTGCACCGTCCTGGACAACCGATTAGACGAAGGTGTCATATGCCGCGATTCAGAGTTGCACACGTTCGAGAACAAGGTGTCGACTTAATTATTGTTCCGTTGGCCACGTCGTTCGGCCAGAAGGCCGAAAGGGAACAGAAAGAAATTGTCGCCGAATTGCAAATTCGCGCCCGATCTGCGGGGATGGCAGGAACCATAGTGCCGGTATGGAGTGCAGGCGGTCGGACGCATTTTATTGCTCCGCACAACTGGCATCCGTTCTTTCGGAGTCTCAGTCCGATGGCCATCGAAGCTAGCATCAATAAGGAGATTTACTGGTAGTAGACCGCCTTGATCGGTTACCGCATGTGGCCGAGGTGACTAACAGTTTGACGGGGCAACGATTCCCTGGTGATAGATATCGTTCCAATTTAAAGAGGTAATCACATGGCAACTGGAAAGAAACCCGCATCCGAGGCAGGCAAAATCCTGCGCAATCCCAAATCGACCAAAAAGGAGAAGGAAGTCGCAGCATCCGATCTGGCACAGCGCAAAAGTGCGGTGTCAGGCAAGTCGAAGTCAAAGAGGTAAGTTTTCGAGGCGCAGCGCGCCGGCTGCAGTTCGCAGGCACGCTACCCTTTGGTCGGCGTTGATTTTGACGGGCTCCGAGATTCTCCTAGGAGCGCTAACGCACTCCCAGTTTGGGACATCCGGGTCACCCAATGCGAGTCGAATCCCGAAACTGCCCCTCTCTTGGTCCACATTCGGGATCGTTCGTTTCCGATCCTGGGTTTCTTGATCAGAAGGACGTTCTTATTCCAGCTGTCACCGCCCATGGGTCAAATCCCGGCGTCACCGTCGCCGCCGAGTTGTTCAGAAGCGCGAATCCTTGTGTCGAATGACTGTTGTTCAGGATCGTCGTCGCGAAGCCATACAGCTGCGTGCGCTTCGACAGGTAGTACACGTAGCCGACATCGCAAGCGATCGCGCGCGCATCGCCATTCTCGATACGCCGCGACACGCCGACGTTGATGTCCCCGAACCCGACGCGCACGCGTGCGTTGAGCAACGCAGCGGACGCGAACCATCCAGTGCCGTCGGTACGCTTCGAATACACGTAATTCCCGCCCACCACCACGCGACCGAAATCGTATGCGGCGGTCAGTACATGCGTGAGCTGCGACGACGCGTCGGATGCCGTCGCGCTCGCGTAGTACTGGTAGCGGTTGAAACCGTAGCCGACCAGCACGCCGTTCTTCGCGTACTGGAGACTCACTCCGACGTTGCGCGCGTTCAGCGTCTGCCCGGCAGGATCCTGCGCACCGAACGAGTAGCCGATCTCGCTCGACCAGCCGCCGAGCGCTTCCGGCGTCCGGTAGCGCACCGCGTTCCGGTAGAACCCGCCTGTGCCGCTCGAACCGAGCGTCGTCGTGTGTTCGAGCGACATGATCGCGGCTGGATTCGTGAGCCCGTACGTGCCGACGTCGGAGGCGAGAAACACCCAGTAGATCGGCAGGTACAGATAGCCAGCGTCGACGCTGCCGAACGGCCCCGACAGCCCGACCGATGCGCCGCGATTGAACTCCGTCGCGCCGCCACCCATCCCCGAGTAGATATTGAAGCCCGCCTCAAGCCGGAAATTCGCGCGATAGCCGCCGCCGAGATCTTCCTTGCCGAGCAGCCCGAAGCGCGATGCCTGCAGGTTGCCGCTGGCCGCCGACACGGTCGTTCCAGTCGTGCTGTTGAAGCGGCCGTACTGCACGGCTGCATCGACGATGCCGTACATGACCAGCGTTGACTGCGCGTGCCCGGTGTGGCTGGCGCAGGCGAGCGCGACGGCACCCGCCGTGCGCAACCCGGTTTTCAGCCGGGGCGTGAAGCGAAGGCGCCAGCGCAATGCGGCGGCGCGGCGAACGGGACGGATGGCGGCAGTACGGGAAGCGAGTCGGTTCATGACAGCGGCTCTGCGAGGCGAGTGGAGTATCGAGTCAGCGGGTGAAGGAAACCGGGTGTGCAATGTCAGCGACCTGGATCGCACGCGGAATGACGTTCGCGCGCCGGAACGTGTCGGCAACGCGTTGCTGCGCGCCGAGTACGGTCGAATTGACGGGCAGCAGCCCGAACGCGGAACGCGCGAGATAGCGCTCGACGACGGTTTGCGGCACGCCGATCTCGCGAGCGATCAGCTGCGCGGCGTCGCTGCGATGGGCGGCCGTCCACGCATCGCCGCGCGCGACCTCCGACAGCACATCCGACAGCACCTCGGGGTGGGCCTTCGCGAAATCCGGCGCACCGAGAAAGAAGCTGTACGGCTGCACGATGCCCGACGCATAGTCGGCGATCGTGCGCACGCCGAGCGTCTGCTGGACGACCGCGAGATACGGATCCCAAATGACCCACGCGTCGACCTTGCCGCCTTCGAAGGCCGCGCGTGCGTCGGCGGGCGACAGAAAGGCGGGCTTGATGTCCGCATAGGTCAGGCCGGCTTTTTCGAGCGCGGCGACGATCAGGTAGTTCGAACTCGACCCGCGGGCGAATGCCACCGTCCGCCCTTTCAGGTCGGCGACCGATTTAAGCGGCGAGCCGTCGAGCACGATGATGGCCTCGTTGTGCGGGCCGGCCGGTTCGGCCGCCAGGTAGACGATCCGGCTGCCCGCCGCCTGCGCGAAGATCGGCGGCGGCGAGCCCGTGTATCCGAGATCGATCGAGCCGGCATTCATCGCCTCGAGCAGCGGCGGCCCGGCCGGGAATTCGGTCCATGCGATGTCGAAGCCGCGCGCGGCGAGCGGCTTGTCGAGCGAGCGCTGCGCCTTCAGCAGCGTGAGCGGCGTGCCCTTCTGGTAGCCGATGCGCAGCGTGCGGCCGGTGTCGGCATGCGCGCCGCCGGCGAATGGCGTAGCGAACGCGGCCACGGCTGCAGCCTGTGCGATGCGGAGAAACGAACGTCGGGAAAACTTCATGATCGGAGATTCCTTATCGGATGGATTCGACGGGACGAATGCGTGCACTACGCACGCACCGGTCGCTGCAGCCCAAGATGCTCGCGCAACGTGCGGCCGGTGTAGGCCGTGCGGAACAGCCCGCGCCGCTGCAACTCGGGCACGACGAGCGAACAGAACGCATCGAGGCCGCCCGGCAGTTCGGCCGGCATCACGTTGAAACCGTCGGCCGCGTCGCGCTCGAACCACGTCTGCATCAGGTCGGCCACGGTCGTCGCACTGCCGACCACCGTCACGTGCCCGCGTCCGGCCGCGATGCGCAGCACCAGTTCGCGGATCGTCAGGCGCTCGTCGCCGGCCAGCGCGGTCAGGAGTGCCTGGCGGCTGCGCTGGCCACTGTCCGTGAGCGGCAAATCGGGCAATGGACCGTCGAGCGGATAGCCGGACAGGTCGAAGTTGCCGAGCATCCGCGCAAGCATCGCGACGCCCGCGACCGGATCGACGAGCGCCTGCAGCGCGTCGAAGCGCTCGCGCGCCTCGTCGTCGGTACGCGCGACGACGACCGACAGGCCCGGCATGATCTTCAGGTCGGCCGGCGCACGGCCCGCAGCCACCGCCCGCGCCTTCATGTCGCGGTAGAACGCCTGCGCGGCATCCAGCCGTGCGTGCGCGGTGAACACGACGTCGGCCGTCTGCGCGGCGAGGTCGCGCCCCGCCTCCGATGCGCCCGCCTGCACGACGACGGGCCATCCCTGCACCGGGCGCGGCACGTTGAGCGGCCCCGCCACGGAGAAATGCGGGCCGCGGTGATCGAGAACGCGCAGCGTGGTCGCGTCGTAGTACGCGCCGCTCGCCTTGTCGCGCACGAAGCTGTCGTCGACCCAGCTGTCCCACAGGCCCGTCACGACACGATGGAATTCCCGGGCGCGCGCATAGCGCTCGTCGTGACCGACGTGTTCGGCGCGGCCGAAATTGCGCGCCTCCGCCGCGTTGTCGGACGTCACGAGATTCCAGCCGGCCCGCCCGCCGCTGATGTGGTCGAGCGACGCGAACTTGCGCGCGATTTGATACGGCTCGTTGTAGGTCGTCGTCGCCGTCGCGATCAGGCCGATGCGGTCCGTGACCGCCGCGAGCGCGGGCAGCAGCGTCAGCGGATCGAGCCGGTCAGAACGTTCCGAGCGCGCGGCGCCATCACCCACGTTCGCGGCGACGCTGTCCGCGACGAAAATCGCGTCAAGGCACGCTCGCTCGGCCATGCTGGCCAGCGCCGCATACGCACGGAAATCCGTGCCGCCATCGGCCTGCACGTCCGGATGCCGCCACGCGGCTGCATGGTGTCCGGTCTCCATCAGAAAGGCCCCGAGGTGCATGAGGCGGGAAGCTGTCGTCATCCGATATCCTGTCGTGAAAGCAGCGCCCCACCACTGGGCCACACATCGTTTCGTGCTGGCGACCTCGCTTGGTTAGCGCTAACATGACAGGCAGTTTCCCGTGGCGAATTTGCCGCGTCAAATAACGAAATCAGCGGAAGATATGTCCGATTCGACTAAAAGCGATGCGCGCTCACGCCGCACGTCGGGACGCTTGACACTGCGCGACGTGGCCGAGCACGTCGGCGTATCGCAGATCAGCGTGTCGCGCTATTTCCAGGATCCGGCGCGCCTGTCCGAGCCACTGCGCGAGCGGATCGCCGATGCGGTCTCTGAACTCGGCTACGTGCCGAATCTCGTCGCCGGCGGGCTCGCATCGGCGCGCAGCCGTGTCATCGGCATGGTCATTCCAAACATCTCGGGGCCTATCTTTGCGAACACGATCCAGAGCTTCAGCGACGAGGTCACGGCACACGGTTACCAGTTGCTGCTCGCATCGAGCTACTTCTCGACGGATCTTGAGGAGAACGCGGTGCGCGGATTGCTCGGGTGGTCGCCGGCGGCGCTCGTGCTCACGTCGCACTTCCATTCCCCGGGAACCGAGGAACTGATCGAACAAACGCAGGTGCCCGTGCTCGAAACGTGGGACTTCCAGCCGCGGCGCAAGCCGCTGCAGATCGGCTTCGTGCACCAGGAAGCCGGACGCATCGCGGCGCGTCATCTGGTCGAACGCGGCTATCGACGCATCGCGTTCGTGCTGAACAGCGCGGCGGGCGACGCAAGCGCGCTCGAGCGGCGCGATGGTTATACCGAGATCATGCGCGAGCATGGGCGTCAGCCGATCGTGTTTGCACCGACCGAAGCGCAGCCGATGCACGCAGGACGCGAGGCGCTGCTCGCGCTGTGTTCCGCACGCCGCACGGCCGACGCGATCATCTTCGCGAACGACAACCTCGCGTTCGGTGCGCTGCTGTCCGCTCCAGGTGCAGGCATTCGCGTACCAGAGCAATGCGCAGTCGTTGGATTTGGCGACTATCCGATGGCAGAAATGCTCACCCCAGGCCTAACGACCGTGCGACCACCTGCGCGAGAAATTGGTACGATCGCGGCGGCGCGGATCTTCGAACTGCTGGGTGACGACCCGTCATCATTCGATGTGCTTCGCAAGCGCCAGCAACCGTTGACGTGTGAATTGATTGTAAGAGCGAGTAGTTGATTTGGCCGAGCATTGCGCTGCCTCTCGCAAAGCCGGCGAATTTGGCACGAGCTCACGCCCATGTACCCCTTTGTCCACTGGCGACTCTCCGATTGAGGCCCTTCGCCTTCAGTCACCGATCCGAAGCAACGACGCCTGATCGCTCGAAGTCCTTTTTGGCCCAGGGCCACCACAGGTTGGTCAATAGCGGATCAAGATGCGCAGAAGAGTGAATAGATATTGTGACCGGTAATGGGACGGTACAGAGCCTGCAACATTGGCAACCACCGACCTTCTGCGAAGCGTGAGGGCGCGATAGCAAGCGCGGAGACGCGCTAACAAAATACGAGACCCTCCCCACCTCGTCGCTACTCCCGCACCATCCGACCACGCCAGAATCACGCCCCAAGTAGCTGAACCAACGACATCAAGGCTGCAGTGCTCTCGGATAATCACGTCTTCGAGGGCGCCGGCTGTATCGTCGCTGAGTTCACTGCCCCTCTTGCTCTGCATTTTCAACGAGGCCGTTCAAGTCCTCTTCCCGATCACGTTCGCGAGAACACCATGCTCCAGCTCGGCTGCTTGCTCAGCTCCACGCGTAGGATGCGCAGATACATCGAGCCACACCTGGAGGATATCGGTCACATACACGCCGCTGCGCTCAACAGCGCCATTGCCGATGGACTGCGGAAAGCGGATCTGATGCAGCAGAAGATCCGGCGCCTCTCCATCGCGAACCGACTTCAGCTCCTTCCAGTGACCGGCGGCGCCTACATCGTAGACATACACGTGCGGTAAGACACCATGGACATAACCGACACCCAAGGCATCAGCTGCCGCGAATAACCCGAGAAATGAAGATTGATGTTTCCGCAAAAGCTTCTCTGTCAGCGGAGCAGACGGACCTGACATGAGGAACTTGACCGGTACGGGCTCTGGCAGGTTCTTGTACGAAGCCTTCCACAAGTCCGCCAGCTTGCGGCGCATGACAAGCTGCATATATTGCGAGGTTCTGTCAAGGAACCCTTTCTCGCTCAATGCGTTGACGAAGCGTGACGCGGTCATCACCGAAACGCCTGCAGCGCGCGCCAAATCAGTGGCAGTGCGATAGTACTCGCGCTTTGCCGTCAGCAGTGACTCCGGAATTTCCGGCGCAAGTAGCAACTTCAGCATCCACTGTGTGCAGTCCGAGAACACCAAACGCGATTGAGATGGTCGATTGAAGGTTCGCCGACGAGCACGTTCAGTCAGGCTGACCGTCTCGCAAGGTAACCCTTGGAAGTCCAAATGCTGTACCCCGTCGCCAGAGATAAGTCCGAACGCCTCACCGGCCGCGTACTGATCACGAAACACTTGGATCCGCTTGATCAGTGAAGGCGAAGCAGCCTTAACCCAAATCAAGACAGCTGCTCGAGCTCGATGGTGTCGAGCAAAGACACGGGCCTCCAGTAGCGCCTGCGAGAAAAGCCCGATGACACGGTCTGGACGCCCTTCCGTCGCGACCTTGAGCTTCGCGACGTAGGTTTGACCGTTCGCGTTGACGATGATCAGGTTGTCGGCCTGGCCATCATCAATCGCGCTAGTCTGCCAACCTACGTCAGCAAAGGCATTCTGGAAGGCGTGATCGGCGCCTTCAGTAGAGGATCCGTTCAGATAAGGGCTCATACCGAGATAACATGGTCACGTTATTTAACATGGCCATGTTATCTTGCACGGTGATACCCGACAATTGGCCCTGTGTTGGCTACAACCAGCATCGAAGCCAGATCGCACTTAGACGGCGCTACTCCTACGTCATCGTGACTTGCTCGAGCTACCTAGGACGTCGACTACCGTGGGCCGCACCGACACCGGAGACGCCCGAAACAACATGAAAGAGCTCACCGGCATGCCCTGGTCCTAACGACTTGAATCAGCAATTTGCCCACTGCGAACCCGAACCCCCTGTACGTTCGCAGCGGAAGACTGACCTTCTCGACAGACGCCGCCTGAATGTAACCGCCTCTCACTCACGGCTTCCGAACGCGCACTGCCAGCTTTCCTATCACCTGTTTTGCGCAAAATGTGCTGGATCGGGCACCGAGGTGGTTGTAGTCTCCGAAATTGGCTGTCACTAGAAAGGACGGCGCCCAATCGGCGCCCCGTCCCCTCAACCGAGTTGATCGTCACGCTCGCAACGTGGCACCGTCACCCTTAAACATCACCTCGCTTACTAGGTCCGGCTGCGTTTCGTCGACCAAGCGGCCATGCGAACAAGGCCGCAATTCGCCAAGACTGGTCGAATACCACAAGCGGGGCGTATAGCCCCCTTCGCGCTCACGCCAAATACCGGCAACCTGACAGAGCGCCACCCCATCATCATTGGCAGCACGATCTAGCACGTACACCGCATAGGTCCCCGGCTCCCACTGCGCGACCACTTCAAGCAGTGGCTCCGGACCACCGATCAGCCAGCCATCAGGCAATGTTGCAAAGTCGCGCCGATTTCGCGAGGCGACTACCAGGAACTTCACGATTTCGTCTGTCCAGCATATGCAACTCCACGCCTGATACGGTTTCGCAAGCGCCCGCTTGCCGGGGTGAGGTTCCTCCCAACTTGAGTCCGTCAGTAACATCCATGTTCCTTGATGTGATTCCCTAACTACGATTACTGGCTGATCCACTGCTGCGATGCAGAAGCAACGGCCGTCACCAATCAATCGCCCCCGAACACGGGGCGCACAGAACACGTCGAGATTCAGGCAACGTCGCACCATAGCGCCGGCATCGGAAGGCGGCACGCATCATATCAAATGAACACTATAGATTGTAGTGCTTTAGTGTGCGCAATGAGTTCATCAAGTCCTTTATGGAGAGGACTTGCATGCGCTCGGAAGCCCAAATCGGCGCCGCTCTGCAGAGACTTCGCGAGCTCGCCCAGGTCACGCAAGAAGACTTTGGAGTGGTCTCGAGCCGCACCTACGTCAGTTCAGTTGAGCGAGGCCTGAAGTCCCCGACGCTGGGGAAAGTCGAGCAGTTAGCCAGTGTGCTTGGCGTTCACCCACTCACCTTGCTTACCGTCGCGTATATGGATCACCTCAATCCGAAAGAGATCGAACGGACAACTGAGGCGCTACGCTCGCAGTTGCTCAACTTACTCGGCAAGGTATGAGTATTGTGGACTGGCTGACCTGCCCCCTTCAGTAGGGCCAACCGGCTCTAGTAAAGTTCTTTTAACTGAACGGTCCCGGTTTTCAGTGCCAAAGGCAATGTTAGTCTTCGGCGTTCTGTTGGTCCGTCAGTTGGGCCTGCAGGCCCAACTGACGGACGTATTCGGCAGGCGGCACTTCACCGAGAGCCCTGTG